>ERZ1108166.9-NODE-9-length-266238-cov-9.773100_pt1 | contig 266238 bp, 249 predicted proteins | sample MGYA00403702_ERZ1108166 | MGnify/ENA primary metagenome ERZ1108166 (study PRJEB35170, sample SAMEA104062401) | human gut metagenome | biome: human gut; feature: human-associated habitat; material: faeces | place: Denmark | collected 2012-05-01 ...
TAATTATACAACCGTATATCCCGTAGGGCGGGTAAGCGTGAGCGCACCCGCCATAGCGTAACGGTTAACGCTCCCAGAAAAAAGGTGGGTGCGGCTGCGCCTTACCCCCCCTACAAAAAACAGACCGTTAACCGTAGGGCGGGTAAGCGAATGCGCACCCGCCATAACGTAACGGTTAACGCTCCCAGTACGCCTCTTCGAGGCTATCTTCGCGTTCCGGCAGGCCGCGCGTCAGACGCGGCGAATGCTGGTTCAGCACCTGATAACTCACGCGGTTCGCGTATTTACACACCTGCGCCAGCGACGAATAGGTCAGCCAGGCGTATTTATGCTTGCTGGAGTTCGGCACGTTGGTACGGTGATAATTATTGGCGGTAATATCATGCAGCAGCGCCGCCAGCGCGCCGTCGCCGGCACCGTTGGTGTTCATTATCTTCTCCGGCCCACCCATGTACGGGGCGATATGGGAGAAAATACGCAGCGGCTTTTCACAATCTTTAAAGCGCATCGCGCGGCTGAATTCATACTGGTTGAACTCGGCGATCGCGCCCGGCAGCAGCGGATGCTGGGTTTTGCGCTTGCCTTCCTCTTCGGTAAAGCCCGCCATATAAAGCCCGACCGGCCCGGCGGTGCAGAGCACCAGATCCACCCAGTCGAGCGCCTTATCCGACGCCAGCAACGGATCGCTTTCGCCCGTCAGCGCCTCGCCCTCTTCTTCGTTCATCGCGAGAATCGACACGTGCTCTTTCAGGAAATCGCGCCACCACTGCGGGTTATCGGCAATCACATATTTGGTACCGAGCGTCAGCACCACCGGCACGTTATGCTTTTTGGCGTAACGAATGGCGGTCATGGTGGCCTCCGGCATCGGCTCGCCGGGTTTGCAGCGCACCAGATAGGAGGTCAGCACCAGCGCCGACGCGCCGGCAATCACCTCTTCCGGGATGCTCTCAGGGCGCAGCTGGTTCATCTGGCCTGGGCTGATGGCGAAGGTGCGCTCGCCCTGCTCGCTTATCAGCGTGAAGCAGCGGCCAATCGCGCCGTCGACGCCCTGGAGATAGTTCAGATCGGTACGGCTTGAGGTGTTACAGAGATAACGGTAGGCGTAGCTGCCAATCTGTACGTTATTACACATGACGCCCAGCAGCACCGAGCGGTCGTCCGCCAGTACGGAGTAGTTGTGCATCGTGTTACCAATGGTGCCACCGGCAAACTGATGGGTGATGAGATTTTCACGCACCAGCTCCTGGTACAGCGCTTCGGCGACATCGTCTTCAATCACCAGCGAATGGCCGAGACTCAGCCCGTAGCGTTCGATAAAGGCGTCATCCACGCGGGCTTCGATATCCACCAGCGTCTGGTCGATACCCACCACCCAGGAGGCGCTGACATCGGATTCAGGTTGAATTTGTTGCAGGAGCGGATCGCGGTCGCTGACGGGAAAATAGTGTTTGGACTTACGTTTGCCGGGAAATTTCATGGTATTGCGTGCGGGTAGCTAATCAGGCGGGGAATGGTAGCACACTACCCGCCCCGCGCGCGATTAACGGTAACGGTCGACAAGCTCCTTCATCATCGCGATATGCGCAGGCTCATCATTAAGTGCCGGAATGTATTCGTACTTTTCACCGCCCGCCTCGATAAAAATCTCGCGGTTCTGCTCGGCGATCTCTTCGAGCGTCTCCAGGCAATCCGAGGAGAAGCCCGGACACATCACCTGAATATGCTTCACGCCTTTCTCGCCCAGCATCTTCATGGTTTCGTCGGTGTACGGCGTCAGCCACGGCTCGCGGCCAAAGCGCGACTGAAAGGTCATCATCACTTTTTCCGGCGCGATGCCAAGCGCCGACACCAGCTCGCGCGTGGTGTCGCGGCAGCGCTGCGGGTAGTCGTCGCCTTCATCGGCGTAACGCTGCGGAATGCCGTGGTAAGAGAGCAGCAGCAGATCCGGCTCGCCATGTTTTTCAAACGAGCGCTGTACTGACTGCGCCAGCGCGCTGATGTAAGCCGGTTCGCAGGCGTAATCGCGAATAAGGGTCATGGACGGCAGCTTACGGTAGCGGGCGGTAATGCGCGCCAGCTCATCCCATACGGCTGCCACGGTAGAGCAGGAGTATTGCGGATAGAGCGCGAGCACAATGATGTGATCGACATGCTGGTCAAGCAGCTTCTGCACGGCGCTGTCGAGCGACGGCTGGCCGTAGCTCATACCGAGCGCCACCGGCACATCGCCAAGCGCCGCGCTCAGCGCTTTCTCCTGGCGACGGCTGTAAACCATCAGCGGCGAGCCCTCTTCCATCCAGATGGACTTATAGAGTTTCGCCACGCGCGGCGAACGCAGCGGCAGAATAACGCCGCGCAACAGCGGCCACCAGATAAAACGCGGCACATCCACGACGCGCCGGTCGCTCAAAAACTGTTTTAAGTAACGCTTAACGGCTGCTGGCGTTGGCGCCTGCGGGGTGCCGAGATTGACTAATAAAACGCCGCTTTTCACTGACTGCATCACGGTTCCTCATTGATGTCCGGCGCGAACGGTGCGCCTCAGGAGACCTGCCGCACCGCTGCGAATGAAAATCATTGTAACGTAAAAGTTATTTATCGGAACCGATAACAGCAAAAGGCGTTAGCGCCGGTTTTCGGCCAGATGCCAGAGCGCCGCCACGTTGCGGGCGATGACGCGCAGATTGCGTTCAGCGTCATCCAGCGCCTCCTGAAGCGTGACGATGCGGTCAATCACCGAAAACGCGGCGTCAATGCCGTGCTCATGCACTATCTGATAATCGGGCGTCAGGCTACCCGCAATCGCCACCACCGGACGCTGAAACTGTTTCGCCACGCGCGCCACGCCAACAGGCGTTTTACCGTGAATGCTCTGGCTGTCGAGCCGCCCTTCACCGGTAATCACCAGATCCGCGTCGCGCACCGCCTGCGCAAGCCCCAGGGATTCAATAACAATCTCAATGCCGGGGCGCAGCTCTGCGTTCAGCATACCGAGCAGCGCAGCCCCCATGCCGCCCGCTGCCCCCGCCCCCGGCGCGCTGATAATCGCTTTGCCCGTCGCGGCTTCGAGCTGTTCGCCGAAGCGCCTGAGCGCGGTGTCCAGCTCCGACACCATTTCAGGCGTAGCCCCTTTTTGCGGCCCAAACACCGCCGACGCGCCCTTCTCACCGCACAGCGGGTTATCGACGTCGCAGGCGGCGGTCACGCTGACCTGCGCGAGGCGCGGGTCGAGTGCCGAGAGATCAAGCCGTTCCAGCCTGGCCAGCGCCGCACCGCCGGGTGCCAGCTCACGCCCTTCGCCATCGAGAAACCGCGCGCCCAGCGCCTGCATCATGCCCGCGCCGCCATCGTTGGTGGCGCTGCCGCCGATGCCGATGATAATCGCCTTCACGCCCCGCTCCAGCGCCGCGAGGATAAGCTCGCCGGTGCCGTAACTCGTGGTGATGCGCGGATCGCGCTGCGCGGTTGGCACCAGATGCAGACCGGAAGCCGCCGCCATTTCCACCACCGCCGTTTCACCGTCGCCCAGCAGGCCGAAAAAACTGTCGACTTTGTTGCCGAGCGGCGCGGTCACCGGCGTGGTGATGATCTGCCCGCCGGTCGCGGCGACCATCGCCTCGACGGTGCCTTCGCCGCCGTCCGCCATCGGCACACAGACGTAGTGCGCCTGCGGGTAGATCTCACGAAAGCCCGCTTCGATAGCCTTCGCGACATCCATTGCGCTCAGGCTTTCCTTAAATGAATCCGGTGCGATAACGATTTTTTTCAGGGTTGTCATAGTTTATTCCTTAAGCAGCAACACCCAGTACGCCGAACATCAGCGCTGAAATGGTGGCAATGGTGAAGCCCACCAGCGTTTCATACGGTAAAAGTTTAAGTCGTTCATGCACGGTCATCCCGACGCTGCCGCCGGTCGCGTGGAAAAAGCTGCCGTGCGGCAGATGATCGAGCACCGTCGCGCCCGCGTGGATCATCGCCGCCCCGGCAATGCCGCTGACGCCAAGCTCCAGCAGCGTATGGCTAAAGACGGCGGACGCCACGGCGGTGCCAGCGGTAGTGGACGCCGTCGCCATCGACATAAGCGTGCCGGAGAGCGGCGCCAGCAGCCACGCGGGCAGCCCGGTGTGGGTCAGCGTGTCGATAAGCACATCTTTAAGCCCTGAATTGGCGATGATGCCCGCCAGCGCCCCGGTGCCGAGCAGCATAATGGCGACCGGCGCCATGCGGCTTAAGCCTGAGACCATAAACGTATTGCACTGGCGCAGCCGCCCCATCAGCAGCGCGCCCGCAAGCCCGCCCGCCGGAAGCGCGATTAACGGGTCAACGGCGATGCCCGCGATCGGGCGCAACGACAACAACAGAATCGCTACCAGCGGCGCGCTGATGGCCGCGGCGAAACCCGGACGCGGGCCGGTATCCTGTACCGGTAGCTCTTGCTCGGTGACCCGGCTGCCTTTGTTGCTTAAGCGGTTCGCCAGAAAACAGGCCATCGCCAGACCAAACAGCCCCGGAATGACGCCCGCGAGCATTACGGAGGTGAGCGGCACATGGAAGTTATCCGCCGCGGCGATGGTATTCGGGTTTGGCGACATCACGTTACCCGCTTTGCCGCCGCCAATCATGGCAAGCAGGATAGCGATACGCGAGATGCCCGCGCGCTGAGCGATAGAGAGGGCGATGGGCGCGACGGTGATCACCGCCACATCGATAAACACGCCGACCGCCGTCAGGATAAGCGTCGCGATGGCGAGCGCCAGCAGGCTGCGCTTCTCGCCGACCTTGCGCACGATGGTTTCCGCGATGGTGTGCGCCGCGCCGGACTCAATCAGCACGCCCGCCAGCACGCCCGCCGCCAGAATGCGCATCACCGCATTGGTGATGCCCTGCGCGCCTTCAATCATCAGGCTGACCGTATGGACGAGATCCGCGCCGCCGACCAGGCCGCCTGCCAGCGCGCCCGCCAGCATGCCGTAAGCCGGTGGCACTTTACGCAGAATTAATACAATCGCGACGACCAGCGCCGTCAGCGCGCCAAGAGTGGATACCGTTGTCATTATTGTTTTCTCTTTGAGGTAAGGGTCTGGACAACATAGCGTCGCGCCGCAGGGAAAGCCTGAGCGAAACCCACAAAGAAAGCGTGCTGCCGCCCGCCTGCGTTTGTGGGTTTCTACAACTCACGCCTGTGTCAGCATCCCGACATAAAGCTGGAGGCAGTCAGATAACTGATTGATTTTAAGGCCAGTGATGGCCTCGATACGCTGTAGCCGATAGCGCAGGGTGTTGACGTGAATATGCAGCGCGCTCGCCGTCTGCGCCTGCTCACAGTTTCGGGAAAAATAGTGGCGCAGCGTCTGGCGCAGCACGCCTTTATCATCGTGTTCCGCCAGCCTGCGCCAGGGCGCGCCAAGCTCTTCGGCGCGCCAGTCGTCACCGAGATCGCAAAGCAACGCCGCCAGCGGATTTTCATCATAAACCAGCGTCTTGTGGCGAAGCTTAAGACGGCGCGCCATCGACTGCGTGGCCCGCGCCGCGCGCAGCGAACGGGACGGCCCCGCGTCGCCGGGGTAAAAGCCGCCCAGGATCAACCGCACGTTAAACCGCCCCTGCCAGAGCGCGTGCAGATGCTGCGCCTGGTGACGTTCCTGCTGCGGGCTCCACTGGCCGTTTTCCATGTTCGCCGGGCGCAGCATGACCATTTCGCTAAAACCGGTCATGGCGAACAGCGCATCGCGCGCCTCGCGCTCAAGCTCCGCGAGCAGTTCGCGCATCTGTTGCGGGTTGCCGTCGCGCAGTTCGATTATCCACGCGATACGCGGCACCGAGAGCGCGACGCCAAGCCAGGCGGCCATCGATTCGCGCGCCTCTGTGTCGCCGCCGCCTGCCAGCAGTTGTAGCGTGAGTTCTTCACGATAACGCTTCTCCCACTGGTTTTGCTCAAGCAGCGCCGCCTGCTCGACCATCAGTTCGGCCGCCATTTTTACCAGTTCGCCACAGGCGCGCACCTGCGAAGGCTCGCCGGAAATACCGATAACGCCAATCTGGCGCTGGCGAAAACAGAACGGCAGATTGATGCCAGGGCGCACGCCCTTCAGATGACGCGCGGTGGCGGCGTCTATCTCCACGACGCGGCTCTCGGCGAGCGCCAGCAGCGCCCCTTCGTGACGCTCCATCAGGCGCTGCGGATCGCCGGAGGCGATGATGACGCCGTGGCTGTCCATGACGTTAACCGGGTAGTCGATGATGCTCATGGCGCGCCGGACAATCAGCCGGGCGGTGGACTCATCCAGGAGCGGAGTCTGTCTGAACATGCGGGTTTCCTGTGTGTTGATCCGCAAACGTTATACGCCCTCAGGCAGGAAAATTTAAGGCGCAGGCGGCAAGGATGTGAGGCGCAGATAGCAAAACGCCGGGCTGAGCCCGGCGTTGGTCATATCTCTTCGGCTTAACCGAGGATTTTTTCGAGTTCGGCGCGCACGTCGCCAACGGCTTTGGTGCCGTCAACTTTGGCGTAACGGGTGTTGCCCGCTTCCGCTTCTTTGCGGTAGTAGCCGATCAGCGGCTCGGTCATCTCATGGTATTCCACCAGACGCTTACGCACGGTTTCTTCCTGATCGTCTTTACGCGTGGTCAGTTCTTCGCCGGTCACGTCGTCTTTGCCTTCCACTTTCGGCGGATTGAATTTGATGTGGTAAACGCGACCAGACGGCGCGTGAACGCGGCGGCCAACGATACGGTCGACAATCAGTTCATCCGGCACGTCGAATTCCAGCACGTAGTCAACGTTGATGCCCGCTTCCTTCATGGCGTCCGCCTGAGGAATGGTGCGCGGGAAACCGTCCAGCAGGAAACCGTTGCGGCAATCTTCCTGAGCGATACGCTCTTTGACCAGCGCAATTACCAGCTCGTCGGTAACCAGCTTGCCGGCGTCCATAATGTCTTTCGCCTGTTTACCCAGCTCAGAGCCAGATTTCACTGCCGCGCGCAGCATGTCACCGGTGGAGATTTGCGGAATGCCGTATTTCTCCATGATGAATTGTGCCTGAGTCCCCTTTCCTGCGCCCGGAGCGCCGAGCAGAATAATACGCATTGCGTAATTCTCCATACGTTTGCATTTTCACTACGTGATTGAAGCGAAAACCATACCATTAAAGGCGCTATGCCGACAACAAACGCGGCGGAAGGTGAATGGTTTCACCGGGGCGTGACGGGCAGAAAATGGCGTATGCGGTATAAAAAAGGCGGGCACGCGAGCGTGTCCGCCTTTTTATAAGTGATGGGATGAGGAAACATTTTACGATGGCGGGTGCGCTAACGCTTACCCGCCCTACGTTAATACAATGCCCTGGCTGTAGGGTGGGTAAGCGTTAGCGCACCCACCATTCCTGCCCCATCCCGACAGCTATCAGGAGACCAGCAGCTGGTTCATACGACGGATAAACTGGTTAGGATCTTCCAGCGTTCCGCGCTCGGCGAACAGCGCCTGATCGAGCAGCAGCTCCACCCACTCTTTAAACTGCGCCTCGTCCTGAGTATCGGCGGTGCGTTTCACCAGCTGATGATCCGGGTTCAGCTCAAAAATGTATTTCACTTCCGGCACCGCCTGGCCCGCCGCGGCGAAAAGCTTCGCCATTTGCGTACTCATTTCGTCGTTGTCGGTGGTGACAATGGCTGGCGTGTCGGTCAGACGATGCGTCAGACGCACCTCTTTCACGCGATCGCCGAGCAGGGTTTTCACACGCTCAACAAACGGCTCCAGCGCTTTTTCCGCTTCTTTGGCGCTTTCGTCGACTTCATCCGCCAGTTTCTCCAGCGATTCGTCGGCTTTCGCCACAGACTGGAACGCTTTACCGTCAAACTCGGTGAGATAGCTCATCATCCATTCGTCGATGCGATCGGAAAGCAGCAGCACTTCGATGCCTTTCTTACGCAGCAGCTCCAGATGCGGGCTGCTCTTCGCGGCCGCGTAGCTGTCGGCGGTGATGTAGTAGATCTTCTCCTGCCCTTCTTTCATGCGGGAGACATAATCTGCAAGCGACACGGTCTGCGCGGCGGAATCGGTATGCGTGGAGGCGAAACGCAGCAGTTTAGCGATCGCTTCCTGGTTGGCGCTGTCCTCCGCCGGGCCTTCTTTCAGCACCAGGCCGAACTGTTTCCAGAAGGTCTGGTATTTTTCAGCGTCATCTTTGGCGAGTTTATCCAGCATCTGCAACACGCGTTTGGTCAGCGCGCTGCGCAGGTTACGGGTGATGGAGCTGTCCTGAAGAATCTCGCGCGATACGTTGAGCGGCAGATCGTTGGAGTCAATCAGGCCGCGCACAAAGCGCAGGTAGTTCGGCATGAACTGTTCGGCGTCGTCCATGATAAACACGCGCTGCACGTAGAGTTTCAGACCGTGTTTATGATCGCGGTTCCACATATCCCACGGTGCCTGGGACGGGATGTACAGCAGGCTGGTGTACTCCTGCTTCCCTTCCACGCGGTTGTGGCTCCAGGTCAGCGGATCGGTGAAGTCGTGCGCGATGTGTTTATAGAACGCTTTATATTCGTCGTCGCTGACTTCGCCTTTACTGCGGGTCCACAGCGCCTGTGCCTTGTTGATTTTCTCCCAGGAGACGATGGTTTCGCCGTCTTTCTCCTCGCGGGTTTCAATCTCAACCGGCAGCGCGATATGGTCGGAGTATTTGCTGATGATCGAACGCACACGCCAGTCGTTTAAGAACTCATCTTCGCCTTCGCGCAGGTGCAGAGTGATTTCGGTGCCACGATCGGCTTTGCTGATATCAGCAACGGTATATTCGCCTTCGCCTTCCGATTCCCAGAACACCGCTTCATCGGCGCTTGCGCCTGCCGCGCGGGTGCGCACAGTCACTTTATCGGCGACGATAAACGCCGAGTAGAAGCCTACGCCGAACTGGCCGATAAGCTGGCTGTCTTTCGCCTGGTCAGAGCCCATCGATTCAAGGAATGCTTTGGTGCCCGATTTCGCGATGGTGCCGAGATGGTCGATGACTTCGTCGCGAGTCATCCCGATGCCGTTATCGGCGATGGTCAGGGTGCGTTTGTCTTTATCAAACGACACGCGCACGCGCAGATCGCCGTCGCCTTCATAGAGATCGGGATTAGAAAGCGCACGGAAGCGCAGTTTGTCCGCGGCATCCGAGGCGTTGGAGATAAGCTCACGCAGGAAAATCTCTTTATTTGAATAGAGAGAATGGATCATCAGGTGCAGAAGCTGTTTGACCTCTGACTGAAAACCACGGGTCTCTTGTCCTTTCATAATGGTGATACCTCAACAAAACAGGCCACAGTGAACAAAAACGGTTGAGGCAGAGATGGGGATAGCGGAGAAATTTTTCAAGCGGCAGGCAAAGCGGGGAACGCTGACTGGTTAAAAGCCGCACAATGCGGCTTTCGGAAGTAGAATCGTTTGACGCTTAAAACGTCATTTTATGCCGCCCGGCAAGCGAGTGCGAAAGCGTGGTGCCGTCGACCATTTCGAGCTCGCCGCCCACCGGCACGCCGTGCGCGATACGGCTTGCGTCAACGCCATACTGGGCGCAAAGCTCGGCGATGTAATTGGCGGTCGCCTCGCCTTCCACCGTCGGGTTGGTCGCGAGAATAATCTCTTTTAACGGCTCGGCGGCGAGGCGCTGCTCCAGGCGATCAAGCCCGATATCGTCCGGGCCGATACCGTCGAGCGGCGAAAGATGGCCCATCAGTACGAAATAACGGCCCGAGAACTGGCCGGTCTGCTCGATGGCGTGGATATCCGCCGGGCTTTCCACTACGCAAATCTGTCCGTTTTCCTGACGGCGCGGATTGGTGCAGATATTACATTTTTCCTGCTCGGTGAAGGTGCGGCAGTCGGCGCAGTGGCCTATCTCCGACATGGCGCGGGTCAGCGCCTGAGCAAGCCGCATCCCGCCGCTGCGATCGCGTTGCAGCAGCGTAAACGCCATGCGCTGCGCCGATTTCGGGCCCACGCCCGGCAGGCAGCGCAACGCTTCCATCAGTTGAGTCAGCAGAGGACTGGTCTGCATCAGTGAAATTCCTTAACCAAAAACAAAGCGTGTAGATTACCACTTGCGCCTTTATGCACGCACCCTAAACCTGCTTAGTTATAGGATAGCGTAAGCGTCCCGGCCGCGTTGGCTTTGCCAGGCGTGACCTCTGCGCCGGATTTGTAATAGTTGGCTGTAAAGAGCAGCGTTTCCGATGCGCCTGCGCCGCCGGGATTCGCCGGATCGGTAAAATAGCTGTAGCCGCGCTCCACATCATAGGTGCGCTGAGACGTGAGCAGCGGGATCGGCGTGCCGATGGGGAGACCCGCTTTCCCGCTGTCGTAGCCGCCAGACGCGAGTTTCAGATTCAACTGAACGCCGACGCCGGTCGCCACGTCTGACGCGCCGGTATCCGAGAGCGCGATAACCGTATTATTCGCCGTGTCGCCGCCGGCCTGAGGCGCCTGGACTTCCAGCGTGACGTTGGTGCCCGGTTCGCACGAGAGCGTGACCGTTTTTTGCGCCTCGCCCACCTGTGGGTTGTTATCAAACGCTGCCGCGTCGATATCACCCATCACAAAATTCAGCGAGGCCGTGTCTGCGGTGCATCCCATCGCCTTTACATCCACCGCAGAGGAAGAGACATCAAGCTGCGAGGCGATATCGCCGTTCGAACTGATATTTTCGCGCTCGCGGAAATCCACGCGCGCCAGCGGGGATGGCAAAATCAGGCGGCCGCTGCTGATTTTCCCGCCCGTTGCCACCAGCTGTAAACGGTACGCGGAGCCATTTAGCGTATGGCTGCTACCAAACAGGCTGCCGTCGCCATTGCGCCAGTCGTTATCAATAGTGGTTTCATCGTCATACGGCCCGGCCTGATTAAGGGTAAATACGCGCACCCCGACGCCGTCCAGGTTGGTGGGGTAAATATGCCCGCCCAGCGAGTCGCCCGTTTGCGGCGCATTCAGATAGATAAAGCCAACAAAATAGCCCATGTTACAGTTATGTATCGTCACTTTATCATCGCTACCCGCAATATAACCGGAGTCATATAACACCGTATCTTGCGCATAAGAGCCGCTTTCCACCACGATATGCTCCGGCAAATGCACCGACGAGACGGAAATATCGTCACTGCGGTCACGCTGGCACGCGGCGTGGGTCGTGGTAGAAAGAAGCGAGAAAAAAAACATGAACATCAAAACAGGCCAGCGCATATCAAACTCTTAAGCGTTATTCAGTGAAGGTTAGGGGTAAATAAAATTAATCGTGACGGAACTGCTGAAATCCCCGGCGGTGGGTTTCCCCAGCGGCGAGTACATGCGGGCAATGAGGCTTAACATGCCGCTATGGGTATCGGCCTTAATGGGCACGCTGTAACTGACACCGTTGGCGAGATTCACCAGCGGCTTACCGTCGAAATTAATTAATTGCAGCCCAAGATCGCCCGCGCCATTTTCCGCCTGATTAGCGTAAATCGCGGTTCCCATCGCACCATTGTCATAAGGCTGACCGCTGAACTGTGCCGTCGCTTCGCTCAGGCCAGCCGTACAGCCGGTTAACTTAACGAGCACAGGAATGCTGGCGCTATTGGCACCGGCGATAGACAAATCCTGTCGGTTGAACGTGCCAAGCTTCACCACGCTCGGCGCTTCGATGTTGCAGGAAGGCCGAATAATCGTGCCGGTGACGGAAAAGTTAATCGTATCCTGACTGCCTGTCGCCAGCCCCGGTACGGGAACCAGTGCGTTGCTGATAAGCAGCGCTAATGCCATTCGACGCCAGCGTCCAGAAAAAACGCCGCGCAACCACGACTTCATCATTTGTTCACTCCCGTGAAAGAGGCGGTGCTTACTCACACGCCGCCTGCTGAAAAATAATCCCGCCAGCGGTTGAAGCCGGTTGCAGCGTATAGTCAACCCGACACTGCTGCGTGCTCTCCGCCCCCCACCTGACCTGCAACTGCCCTTTCGGGCTCAGCCCGGCCAGATAAACCTGCCCGTCCTCGCCGACGATATCGCTGTGCGCTGTCGGGTCCGGGTTATCCGATGTTGTGACCAGCGCACCGAAAGGCACGGGTTTGCCATGAAAGGTGAGCGTCAGCATCGCTTTCAGCCCGGCAAAGGTCTGGTAGCGCGCTTTCACCACGGCACCGCGCGTCGGCACCACTTTTTTGGTGATATTTTCAATGTCGGTATCGCTTTCCTGCGCAAGCCCGCTGTCATCGAGCGAAATCGCATTCTCGTGATACGGGCGAACATAAGGCACGACGGCGTTGCCGTGAGCATCGGTGTGGACATTGTTCTGTCCATTGACCGGAATATCCTTCGCGCCAGGTGCCGTGACGATCGCGACACTCTCATTTAGCATTCGGGAGAACGTCAGGCCATCGGCGTGCGCGACCATTCCGCCCCGCAGCGCATAGTTATAGCGGCTGGTAAAATTGTCATAACCGTAGCCTCCGGACATTTCGCCCCATGAATTCTGATAGTTAAGACTGACGTTGCCGTTCGTTTTCTTATTGGTGGCGTTATAGCCTTCCTGCACCTGCCAGTTGAGGCTATTGCCGGCAAGCGCCGAACCGCTCATGCCAAGGCTGTGCATTGTGGCGCCGTGCGCGCTGCTGTTCATGGCGTAGTTCATTGAGGCGGAGGCGAGTTCTCCCTTATGGTCGAACGCACTGAAGGGCACATTGACAGTCAACGCAATAAGGCTATCGTTGGTTCGCTTAGTGTCATCGCTGCCGGTAACGTTCATGTTCCGGGCATAGCTAATAAAATAAGTAATCTGCCCCCAGTTATTGCCATATCCCAGGTTCATGGAAGTCATTTGCGACTGATTCCAGTAGCGCTCTTTCATCAGCGACAACGAAAGCGAGCCCACTTTGGTACTTTGCGATAACGTGACGTCAAAGCGGTGCTGCGCATGGTCGGTGTTATCGATCTCTTCAGCGGTGTCGCGGGCGTTAATCAGATCCTGAAAAGAGTAAAAGCCGCGCGTCGCGTAGCGATAACTGGCGACGGAAATATCCGTGCCGGTTTCCTGCAACGTTTTGCTATAGCGCATACGCCAGGCCTGCCCGGTACTGCTTTTCATATTGCCGGGGGTTAATCGATCGGCGAGTTGCGCTTTGGCCTGTGTCACATCTACCGACAGCGCGCCGAAATTCCCGAGATTCGCGCCGATCCCCAGCGCATAACTGGAGTAGATATCCTGCGCCTGAGTGATACCCCCGTAGAACGTGAGCGCGTTGGATAGCCCCCAGGCCGCGTCAGACTGGATAAAATCCAGCGCGTTTTTTGCATCGCCATCGCTGCGGGTCGTGCCGGCAACCAGCGAATACGTTAACTGATGCTCGCGCTGTAACACCGCCAGCGACGCAAAAGGCACGACAAAATTCTGCTCGCTGCCGTCTGACTCTTTCACCGTCACGTTCAGGTTACCCGCGCTACCGGTCGGGTAGATATCATCGATTTCAAACGGCCCCGGCGGCACAGAGGTTTTGTAAATGCTGTTGCCGTTCTGATAAACCGTCACTTCTGCGTCGCTGCGAGCAATACCGCGTACCACAGGCGCGAAGCCCTGCTGACTGTCCGGCAGCATGTCATTATCGGACGCGAGCGACACGCCGGTGTACGCGACACTGTCGAAGACTTTGGCGTCAGTATTTCCTTCGCCTATCATCAGCCGGCTTTTCAGCGGACGAATATCACGGGAGACGTGGCTGTAGACCGAATGCCACTGATGTTTTCCATCGTTGATGTTAAGCGTTGAGTAGTTACGCAGTCGCCAGGCCCCGAAGTTAAACCCCGGCTGAAGGCTGACGAACTGGCTGTGACGCACGGCATCGCTCACGCGCGACGTGGTGGTCTGCCCGGAAAAACTGTAATTCAAAAGCCCGGCGGTGATGCCGTCATCCCATTTTTCTTCGGGCACATAACCGCGCGCGCGATGCGTCATCGCCAGTTGCGCAATGGAGAGTTCAAAACGTTGCTGATTGAGTATTAACCGGGCGGACACGCCCTGGATAGCCAGCAGGTTAGCGCAGGTCTCACCCTGTTTTGTCAGATCCGGATAATTTTCAACCTTGATGTTCCATTGGCGGAGCTGTTCCAGCGTCAGGCACGGCAACAGCAGGCGTTTATTCTCCGCCGTGTCGACATAACGGAAAGTAAAAGTACCGGCATCGACTAATTCACCGTTGATATAAATATCGACGTTGTAATCCCCCGCCGGAGTTTGCTCCTCGCTGAATAAATTCAGATCAAGCGCTGAGGCTGACGTTTCGCTGGTCTCCAGCAGATGCGGATTAAAATATTCATTTGCCCGGGCTACTCGCATTGCAGAAAACGCTGCGCAGATTATCCCGAGGGTAATCACTGGCCGTATTTTCGTTAATGATGTCATTGCGCGATGCCCGGTAATAAATGCAAAAATTAATATCTGGCGGTGTGTTCGTTTCCACGCATGCCAAAATCGTTAATTATCTGCCATTTCACGTCACCATGATTTTGTGCTTTGGGCAGTGAAAAATCGGCGCTGGAAAAAGGCGCGACAAACGTGGCACTCTTCACCGGTGTGTTATTCACCGTGACGGTAGAGAAATTCATATAATACGGCGTGGGGTTATTTACTTTTACTGCATTACCGTCAGCGCTCCACGTTAATTTATCAGCGACGGATTCGGGCACATTGCCACGCAGGCCAGCCGGGCGGTAAATTAATTTAATGCGCGAGTTAATGGCAATTTGCACTTCATTTTTGGCAGGTATTCCCTCCATTGCCGGAATCCCTTTGACATTCAGCCAGAACATAGACTCGCGATCGTCAGGCAACGTTTTTCCGGAGCGAACAATACGCACAGAGGCTTTTTCACCGGCGTTAAGACGAAACAGCGGCGGCGTAATAATCATCGTGTCTTTTGCTGCGGAATCTGCCGAGACAGGCGATATCCAGGACTGCACCAGGTTGGCGGTTTTGTCTTTATTCTGTACGGATAATGTCGCCGCTTTTTGTTGACCATCGAAGATGACACGCGTGCCGCCGACGACAACACTCGCCTGTGCAGCGCTGACAGAAAGTGCGCAAAGCAGCGCGATTACTAACGGTTTCATAGAAAACTCCGGATAGAAGGAGGGTTGCCCCTCCTTTGATTACTGGTAACTGATGCTGTACGTTAATGTGCTAACCACATTTCCTTTCGTGACGCCGGTGCCGGTCGCCACCAGTTGCGCGGTATAATCCACAGTGACGTCGCCGCCTTCCGCCGGTAACGTAATATCCGTATTGCCGTCATTTACATATACCGTGTCGGTGCCATACTGTTTCAAAAGCACGCCAACATTTGTCGCGGCATCGGTCGTGGCGATGTTTTTGAAATAACTGTCATCGCCATCGGTTTCGCCGTTAAATTTAATATTGGCTTTCGCAGGACTGCCTGCCGGGCAGGAAGAAAGGGTGATGGTAAAAAGTTTAGGCGCACCCGTATCGCCTTTATTTACCAGATCCGATTTAACGGTTTCACCTAATTCAACAGTGGAACTGCCGTCGCCTACTGTTACCGTACAGGCGGCATCAAGTACTTTTCCGTTGAATGTGATGGTTTGGCTATTGGCGAGCGCCGCTTCAGAAGCACACAGCGCTGCAAGCACGGCAATAACACCGCAACCGCCTTTCGTTAATTGCATCATAATTTGATTTATTCCTTTAGATAAATTAACAAAGCATTCCTGTGACTTTATTAATTCCATTCGCATTACTAAATCGAGAATTAACTCCTTTTTACTCTCATTGTTGAATGGCGGTATTTCCCGACCTGAAAAGCCGTGATAAAACCGGCCATTATTATTACACCTCTCTGAACCATATAAATTCAGGAGGGGAATAATATTCACGCATAGTAATAATCATGGGGAATTCATACAATTAACGAATACTTAAAGAGAGTTTTACTGGCATCTTCAGAACCGGCGTTCCGGCCAGAATCAATGATATAGATGGGATTTAGAGGGGGAAAAGCGGGACGACAGGCGGAGCCTGCCGTCCGGGGGACATCAGAACGGCATTTTGAAGCCTGGCGGCAACTGCATACCGGAAGACACAGAGGCCATTTTTTCTTTCTGCGTCTCTTCAATACGGCGCGCGGCGTCGTTGAACGCGGCGGCAACCAGATCTTCCAGCATCTCTTTATCGTCTTCGAGCAGGCTCGGGTCGATTTCCACGCGACGGCAGTTGTGCGCGCCGTTGATGGTCACTTTAACGAGGCCAGCGCCAGATTCGCCCGTCACTTCCAGCTGGGCGATTTCTTCCTGCATCTTCTGCATTTTTTCCTGCATCTGCTGGGCCTGTTTCATCAGGTTGCCCAGACCGCCTTTACCACCAAACATAAGCTTCTCTCTTTTGCTTCAGGTCGCTGACGGCAGTGCCGACAGCGAGGCCAAGGGTTACAACAGGCAGCGGCACTGCCTGTCAAAGGGGGCGAATACTCTCTTCATCCAGATCCGCATCGAAGAAACGACGCAGCGTCTGAATATTGGTATCCGCGATAATCGCTTCTCTCGCCTGGGCGAGTTTCTCTTCGTAAATCGCCTGCCGCCACTCCAGCGGCGTCCGGTGCGCCAGATTATCATCTTCAATGATAGTCAGTTCAACCGGCGCGCCGTACAAAACGCCCAGCGCGTCAGCCAGCGTTTTCTGTGCTGACGCCGAGTTAAGATGACGCTGCGACGGGCGCAGATGCAGGCGAACCGTCTGCCCGTCCTGCTCTTTCCAGGCATTCAGCGCTACCTGCTCCACCAGCTTCGGCACCTGCAGGCGGCTGACCTCAGCGGCCCATTCGTCACGGGCAATCGCCTCTTCGGCGAGTTTGGCGGCAAGCTCCGGCGTCTTTTCATGCTCCAGCGCTTTTTTCAGCGCCCGCGGCGTGGCGACGGGGGTCTGCTGCGCCTGGGGCACAATATTTTTCGCTTTCCAGCGATACGCCTCTTTTTTGGCCGGAGCGTCCTCTTTGACCGCCGCGGGCCGGGACTGCACGCGCTCGGTCACGGACGCCAGCCGCTCCAGCGCGCTGTTATTCACCGGCCGCGCTGTGGCTGGCGCTGCCGGTTCATTCTTTTTTGTTTTGGCCGCTCCCTGCGCGCGCTGCAACTGACTGCGCGCCTGTAGAAGCTGGCTGGTCGTGTCGGGCAGCGGCGTCTGCGGTTGAGAAACGGCTGGCGAAACGGGCTGCTGCGCCTGGGGTTGATAAGCAGGCTGAGAGGCAGGCATTGCCGGCGCTTCAGGCGCGTTCACCACCGGCAGTACGGGGGCAGGCTGTACGTCGCGCTCGGGCTCCGGCAGCGGCGCGCGCGGGTGGAACGCCAGCGCGCGCAGCATGGTCATTTCCACGCCCATCCGACGCTCCGGCGCCCACGGCAGCTCTTTGCGCCCGATAAGCAGCGTCTGGTAATAGAGCTGAATATCACCCGGCGGCACAACGCGCGCCAGTTCGCGCAGGCGCGGCTCCAGCGGTGCCATATCCGCGCCGAGCGCGGACGGCGACAACTGCACCATCGCGACGCGGTGCAGCAGGCCGAGCATTTCGACCAGCAGCGCTTCCCATTCGACGCCGCGCGCGGCAGCGTCGTTAATCTGCTGCATCACGCGCTCGCCGTCGGCGGCGACCAGCGCTTCAATGAGGCTTAACGCCTGATCGTCATCCAGCGTGCCGAGCATCGCGCCTACCGCCTGGGCGGTCACTTGCCCGTCGCCGCTGGCGATGGCCTGATCGGTGAGGCTCAGCGCGTCGCGCAGGCTGCCATCGGCGGCGCGGGCCAGTAGTTGCAGCGCGCGCGGCTCATGCGCGATGCCTTCCTGCGTCAGCACATGTTCAAGCTGCTGGCGGATTTGATCCGGATCCAGCGCCCGCAGATGGAACTGCAGACAGCGGGAGAGGATAGTCACCGGCAGCTTTTGCGGATCGGTAGTCGCAAGCAGAAATTTCACATGCGCAGGCGGCTCTTCCAGCGTTTTCAACAGCGCGTTGAAGCTGTGGCGCGAGAGCATGTGCACTTCATCAATCAGATAAACTTTAAAGCGGCCGCGGGCGGGCGCGTACTGGACGTTATCCAGCAGGTCGCGGGTATCTTCCACTTTGGTGCGCGAGGCGGCGTCGATTTCAATCAGATCGACAAAACGCCCCTGCTCGATTTCACGGCAGTTGTCGCACACGCCGCACGGCGTGGCGGTGATGCCGGTTTCACAGTTCAGCCCCTTCGCCAGAAGACGGGCGATAGAAGTCTTGCCGACGCCGCGCGTACCGGAAAACAGGTAGGCGTGGTGAATTCGGCCCAGCGATAAACCGTTCGCCAGGGCGGTGAGCACGTGCTCCTGGCCGACGACGTCAGCAAAGGTTTGTGGGCGCCATTTTCGGGCTAAGACCTGATAACTCATGGGCAGGCTCTGAAACGCTTGAGTGGTGGATTCTGAAGGGGTAATGCTAACACAGCCCCACCCGATGGGCGAGGCTGCCGGGAAGGAAGATCAGTGGCCCGGGAACGGCACGAGGCTGTAGCAGGTAATGCCCTGCTTGTTAAGGCGTTCTTCGCCGCCGATGTCGAACAGATTAATGATAAACGCCGCGTCGGTCACTTCGCCGCCCAGACGACGGATAAGCTTCACGGTGGCTTCAATGGTGCCGCCGGTCGCCAGCAGATCGTCGACCACCAGCACTTTGTCGCCAGGCTTGATCGCATCAACGTGGATCTCCAGCTGATCGGTGCCGTACTCCAGCTCGTAGCTTTCTGCGATCGTTTCACGCGGCAGCTTACGCGGCTTGCGCACCGGGACAAAACCCACGCCCAGCGCCAGCGCGACCGGCGCGCCGAACAGGAAACCACGCGCTTCGGTGCCCACCACCTTCGTGATGCCCGCGTTTTTATAGCGCTCCACTAACAGTTCGATGCTCAGCGCATACGCTTTTGGGTCTTCCAGCAGGCTGGTGACGTCACGAAAGAGAATGCCCGGCTTCGGGTAATCCTGAATGCTTTTGATGCTATTTTTTAGATATTCAAGCTGCTGCGCAGTTGCGGTCATGGATGTATGCCTGATAAAAACGGTATTACTCACAGGTTGCCGGACACGACTGAAAGGCGAATTTGCTCACCCTTTAATCAACGGCCCCTGTACTCGAAAACGCTCGAATTTACTGGCTGCGCGCGGTAAATGCAACCACTGTGGAAAGGCTTTACCCGTTTTGTTGTTTTTCATCAACCACCGGGATGCGCCACATGAAAATCAGCAGCCCGCAAAGAATAAATAACAGCAGAATACGCACCCAGAAAATCTTCACCAGCCACAGTGAGATAGCGAACGTGGCGAGAATAAAAAGCATCGCGCGCGGTTTCGCGCCGGGCGGCATTGCGCGGTGCTGCTGCCAGTGGCGCAGATAACCGCCAAACCACGAGCGGTAGAGCAGCCAGTGGTGAAAACGCGGCGATGAGCGCGCAAAACACCAGGCGGCCAGCAGCAGAAACGGCGTCGTCGGCAGAAGCGGCAGCACCACGCCGAGCGTCGCCAGCATTACCGCCAGCCACCCCAGGATGAGTAAAATAGTCCTTTGCATAATCGTACTCGCGAAAGCAGGTGATGTACTGTAGCACAGCCCGCATGGCCAGACGCCCGGAGTAAAATGAGAACGCCCCTATTATTACAATCGCTGAAGACCCGTGTCGCCGCGCTGCATACGCTTATCGGGCCGCTCGCCTTGCAGCGCCACTTTTCACCGCGCTTCGACAGACAACTGTTTGCATGCCGCGGCGCACGGCTCGGTGATTATCTGACGGAAGCCGAAGAGAGCCTCACGCACCTGGAAGCGGCGGTGAATCAGGGTGACGCGACGCGCGTGGCGTGGCTTGCCGAACGGCTCGCGGCCCAAATCGAGGCGTTACAGCGCGAGGCGGCTACCGCCACGCTGCGTCGTCATGAGAACGCGCATTTGCCCGGCGGTCGGCTGCACGCGCGGCTTGCGGAGTACCAGGAGTATGAACGCCGCCTGCTGGCGATGAAAAACGAGCGCGAGCAGCGCTATGCTGAACGCCATGACCCGCAACTGGCGCGTGAAATCACCGCGCTTGACGAGCGCCTTACGCGCTGTCGCACGGCTATCGCCCGCACAGAGCGCGCGCTTGAGCGCATTACGCGCTGAATCAATGACGAGGAGAGAAACGATGTCGCTGGAACAAGCCCCTGATGAGGTTAAGCTCGCGGTCGATTTGATTATGCTGCTGGAGAATCATGACATTGCGCCGCAAACAGTGCTGGCGGCGCTGGAGATTGTGCGTAACGACTATCTGCGAAAGCTTGCCGACGCCGAGCAGTAATCGCCCTTCCCCCTGGTGGGGAAAGGGCGAGCACCGGCGTCAGGCTTTGGCGGCGTTCGCCTCGCCGTTATCGTCACTGCGTAAATCGCGCTTCACTTCGGTGTGCGTCTCGCCGTTGTTGTTATGCAGATGCACTTCCAGCTGGTTGAAGGCGATATCGATATTATTTTCACGGCACAGTCTGTCGATGGTGCGGTTCAGCTCATCCACGGTATAGCTGCGGTCGCGCAGTTCACGCACATACAGACGCAGTTCGTGATCCAGCGAGCTTGGCCCGAAGGTGGTGAAGAACACCGCCGGTTCCGGATCGTGCATCACTTTCGGGTGATCCATCGCCGCTTTCAGTAAGATCTCGCGCACTTTGTCGAGATCCGATCCATACGCCACGCCAATGCGGATCACCACGCGGGTGATGGTATCGGTCAGCGACCAGTTGATGAGACGCTCCGTCACAAACGCTTTGTTCGGGATAATCACTTCTTTACGGTCAAAGTCGGTGATGGTCGTGGCGCGGATGCGGATTTTGCTGACCGTGCCCGAGAAGGTGCCGATGGTAACGGTATCGCCGATACGCACCGGGCGCTCAAACAGGATAATCAGGCCGGAGACGAAGTTACCGAAGATCTCCTGGAGGCCGAAACCGAGACCGACCGACAGCGCCGCCGCCAGCCATTGCAGTTTATCCCACGACACGCCGAGCGAGCCGAATACGGTCATCGCGCCCGCCGCGATAATCACATAGTTCAGGATGGTCGTAATGGCGTACGACGCGCCCTGACGCATTTTCAGGCGCGAGAGCACCAGCACTTCCAGCAGGCCTGGTAAGTTGCGAATCAGCGCCCAGGCGACCATAAACGCCACCACCGCGAACAGAATGCTGCCGAGCGTCACGTTCTTCGTGACCGCCGCCCCGGCTTCGGTGCCGTTGTAGTGCCACAGCACAATGCTGTCGAGATAGGCGAAGACGGTAATTAAATCAGACCAGATAGCCCAGAACACCACGCCGAACAGCGCGAACATCAAAAGCATAGTGATACGCAACGTCTGCTGGTTTACCTGATCGAGCGCCAGTGAGGTTTCCTCTACCGGCTCGGCCCCTTCGGCGCCCTCTTTCACCATATTCTGGCGACGGGCCACCGCGCGGCGATACGCAATGCGGCGCGCCGCGACGCTCAGGCCGCGTAGCACGGTCTGATAAAGCAAGTTCCAGACAATCACCAGATAAACGGTATCTATCCAGCGCCCGGCGAGACGCAGCGTGGTATAGAAGTAGCCCGTCGCGGTGAGCACCAGCAGCGCGACCGGTACAATCGAGAGCACCGTCACCGTCACCAGCCGCATGGTGTGCGACTCTTTATCACGCCAGCTGTCGCGGCACATCGGCCACACCAGGGCGCTGATTAACAGCAGATTCAGGAAAATCATGCTCTGGCCGAGCACGTCATCCATCAGATGCAGCGGTGAGAGTTCTGCCAGCACCGACCAGAACAGCAGTGGCAACAGCGCCAGGCTGACGCGCACAATCTGACGACGCCAGTGGCTGGTCAGCGTGGCTGGCATATTGAAGTGGCTGACCGCCATACCGTCTTTTTCCAGCACACGCCAGCAGAGGCCGAAGACCAGCCAGAACACCGCCAGCTCTTTGCTGAACGCCCAGAGCAGATCGCTGATGTTCAGCTGCATCACATAAAGGATGAGCCCGACGGCCAGAATAATCAGGCAAACCGGTAGCGCGCGGACGAGATTAATCAGTATCGCTTTCGGCGTGTGCAACTGGCTGTCGTTGCGCAGCTGACCGACTTCGCCCGCAAGCGTATTCAGGTACTGACGAAGCCAGCCGAAACGCCAGCGGATAAGCCCGGCAATCAGCAACAGCGGCAGCCCCGCCAGCAACGCTTTTAACATCGCAGGCCAGGCTTTCTCCCAGTTAAAGGTGATTTTCATCGACTTCAACTGATCGTGCAGCGCCTGCGGGAAGGCTTTCACCCACTCCCAGTCCATCGGTTTGTTACTGTTCACCCAGAAGATCTGCTGAGTGAGCATTTCCCGCAGGTTGGTGCTGACGCTCATTAACTGCTGCTGATTGATTTGCAGGTTAATCGCCATCATCAGCTGGTTGCCGAGCTGCTTGTTGAGCTGATCCAGCAGCTCACGGCGCATATCGACTACCTGTAACAGCGCGTCATGTACGTCGTCGTTGATTTCGCTTTTGTGCCCCTCTTCCAGCTTCTCGACAAAGGCGTCGTTCTGGAACAGGGCGTCGCGCTGCTGGTTCACCTCGAACTGTTCAAGACGCAGATCCGCGATGCGGTTGGTCATATCTTCCAGCTCATCGGCGGAAGGCAGCGTCTGCTGTTGCTGATACAGAATGCGCGACAGCAACAGGCTGCCTTTCAGCACAGAGATCTGCTCTTTGAGGTTGCGCTCAGATTGCAGCGCGCGGTCGAGCCAGTTCTTCACGCGAATGTTCTGCTGCACCAGCGTATTGCCGCTCTGGGTCGCGTCGATCAGGCGCTGGCTGAGCTGGTGGTTGATCTCCAGCTCCTGGCGTACCAGCGGGTTGTTCTGAATGCTGGAAGCGTCTTCCGGCGCAATCGCCTCCTGCGCGGTTTTCTCGGTCAGCGTCAGACGTTTGCTGTTCACCGCCTCCTGCAACAGCTGTAACTGATGCTCAAGACGGTTGATATTCGCGGTGGTGTAGTCGCGCTGTTTCTGCAGCGCGTCCTGCAGAACCGTGTTGCCTTCAAGACTTTTACGCTGCTGTTCTATCTGGGCGTTGAGCAGTGCCTGTTGCGCGAGCAGGAGCGTCTGCTGCGACGGGCGCAGTGCCTCTTCACCAGGTGCGGTGCCATTCAGGCGATTGCGGATCTGCTGAAGCTGCTGCGAGGCGTTGTACATCGCGTTCTGGACGCGCTCCGGCTGGGTCTGTAGCGAGACCAGCTGGCTGTTGTACGTCGCGAGATCGTTTTGTGCGGTTTGCAGGTCGTCAAGGACGGAGGTGACGCGCGACTCCAGCTGGCGCAGCGACAGGTTTTTCAGCGTCTGGCGCACCACCTCGTCGCTGTCCTGGTTTTGCAGCGCGCTGAGGTTGTCTGTCGCCTGGCGCATTTTCTCGGGCGCCTGCATGACCTGCTGGCGCAACTGCACGGTTTCTTGTTTGATGCGCTCGATTTTATCCAGCGTCTCAAGCGTCGCCGTCAAATCTTCGGTTGTCAGTTTGTCCTGCGCGGAGTGGTTTTTTTGTTTGCCGAGCGCGTCGAGCTGCGCCTGCACGTCAGCGCGCGACGGAAGATCGCCGCTCGCAGGAGCCGCCTGCGCCGCAACGGACGACAGCGCGCCGAACACCAGCAGAACGGCAAAAAGTACAGCGGACGCCAGGCGTCGCGAAAGGATTGTGTGCTGCATAATCATTTGAATGAAGTCATGGCCGGACCGCACGCGGAATGCCTGCGGGGATACTGGAACGGCGCTGAGAATACCACGGCTCTCGTGCATGGAATAGCGGCCCGCCGGGCTTTAAGAATATTTTAGCAGGCGTCTTGTGCAGGCGCGGCATCCGGGGCGCGGCGCAGGCTCGGGCAAAACTGATACATCTCCAGTAAAATCGCCACCAGTTCGCGCGCTTCGCTTTTAAGATCAAACGTCTGTGGCGCGAAAAGCCAGTTCTCCACCAGGCCTGAAATATAGCTACGCATCAGGATAGCGGCGCGGCGGGTTTGCAGGTTTTCCGGCAGCATGCCGCTTTGTATGCACTGCCTTAATGTGTGTTCGATACGGTCGTAACTCTGGAAGCACAAACTGCGGTGCGCCTGTTGCACCACAGCCATTTCTCCAACAAACTCACATTTGTGATAAATTATTTCCATCATCAGGCGACGGCGCTCTTCTGTCACCGTAGCTTCAAGTATATAAACGAGAATCTCCCGTAAAACAGAGAGTGGATCGTCTGGGAATTTTGCCCGATACTCATTTTCAAGATCGCCAATGCTGGCCTCTGATGATTCCCAGATTTCACTAAACAAATCCGACTTGTTCCTGAAATGCCAGTAAATCGCGCCTCGCGTTACGCCCGCCGCCTGAGCAATATCTGAAAGGGACGTGGCTGACACACCCTGTTGCGAGAACAAGCGAATCGCCACATCCAGAATGTGTTGACGCGTCTCCAGGGCTTGCTGTTTGGTTTTTCGTGCCATAGGTCGGTGAATTTACAGGAGTCAGACTTACATACATTTTTGTATGTATGTACCATAGCATGACGACACTATAAACGCAGCAATGGGTTTGCGGACTTTTGATCCATTGGTCATTTTTTGGAATCGAACACTCGAGGTTTAGATATGAACAAAAACAGAGGGTTCACGCCTCTGGCGGTCGTTCTGATGCTCTCAGGCAGCTTTGCGCTAACAGGATGTGACGGTGAACAGGCTCAGCAACAAGCGCCACAGGCGCCCGAAGTGGGTGTAGTGACGCTGAAAAGCGAACCTCTGCAAATCACAACTGAACTCCCGGGCCGCACCCTCGCTTATCGTGTGGCGGAAGTTCGTCCGCAGGTCAGCGGCATTATTCTCAAGCGTAATTTTGAAGAAGGCAGCGAGATCAAGGCTGGCGTGTCGCTTTATCAAATCGACCCGGCGCCTTATCAGGCCTCTTACGAAAGCGCGAAAGGCGATCTGGCGAAAGCCCAGGCCAGCGCGAATATCGCGCAGGTGACGCTCAGCCGTTATCAGAAACTGCTCGGCACGCAGTACATCAGCAAGCAGGATTATGACAATGCGCAGGCGGAAGCCCAGCAGGCGAACGCCGCCGTGGTCGCGGCGAAAGCGGCGGTTGAAACCGCGCGTATCAACCTCGCGTACACCAAAGTGACCTCCCCTATCAGCGGTCGTATCGGTAAATCGAACGTGACCGAAGGCGCGCTGGTGCAGAACGGCCAGACCACCGCGCTCGCCGTCGTCCAGCAGCTTGACCCTATTTATGTTGACGTGACCCAGTCCAGCAACGATTTCCTGCGCCTTAAACAGGAACTGGCGAGCGGTCAGCTGAAACAGGAAAACGGGAAAGCGAAAGTCACGCTCTCGACGGCTGACGGCCTGAAATATCCGCAGGACGGCACGCTGGAGTTCTCCGATGTGACTGTGGATCAGACCACCGGCTCCATCACGCTGCGCGCGATTTTCCCGAACCCTGACCACACGCTGCTGCCGGGCATGTTTGTCCGCGCGCGTCTCGAAGAAGGGGTTAACCCGAACGCGATTCTGGTGCCGCAGCAGGGCGTAACCCGTACTCCGCGCGGTGACGCGACAGTCATGGTCGTGGGCGAAGGCGACAAAGTGGAAGTGCGTCCGGTGCAGGTCGGCCAGGCGATGGGCGACAAATGGGTCGTGACGGACGGCGTGAAGGCCGGCGATCGCGTGATCGTCACCGGGTTGCAGAAGGTTCGCCCGGGCGCGCAGGTCAAAGCGCAGGAAGTGACTGACAACCAGCAGCAACAGAAGCAATCCGGCGCCGCTGGTCAGACGCAGTCACAGCAACCGCAGTCTTGAGTTAACAGGAGCCGTTAAAACATGGCTAAGTTTTTTATCGATCGCCCCATCTTCGCGTGGGTGATCGCCATCATCATCATGCTGGCAGGTGGCTTGTCCATTATGAAACTGCCCGTGGCGCAATATCCGTCGATTGCGCCGCCAGCGGTGACGATTAACGCGACCTATCCGGGCGCGGATGCGAAAACGGTGCAGGATACCGTGACGCAGGTTATCGAACAGAACATGAACGGTATCGATGGCCTGATGTACATGTCCTCTACCAGCGACTCTTCGGGCACCGTGCAGATCACGCTGACGTTCGAATCCGGCACCGACGCGGACATCGCGCAGGTACAGGTGCAGAACAAACTGCAGCTCGCGATGCCGCTGCTGCCGCAGGAAGTGCAGCAACAGGGCGTGAGCGTCGAGAAATCCTCCAGCTCGTTCCTGATGGTGTTAGGCCTTATTAACACCGACGGCTCGATGAAGCAGGAAGATATCGCGGACTACGCGGGTGCGAACATTAAAGACCCGATCAGCCGTACCACGGGCGTGGGCGACGTACAGCTCTTCGGCTCTCAGTACGCGATGCGTATCTGGCTCGACCCGAACAAACTGAACAACTTCCAGTTAACGCCGGTGGACGTTATCAGCGCCATTAAAGCGCAGAACGCCCAGGTGGCGGCCGGTCAGCTTGGCGGTACGCCGCCGGTGAAAGGCCAGCAGCTGAACGCCTCGATCATCGCGCAGACCCGTCTGACGTCTGCCGATGAGTTCAGCAAAATCCTGCTGAAAGTCAATCAGGATGGTTCGCGCGTACTGCTGCGAGACGTGGCGAAGGTTGAGCTCGGCGGCGAGAACTATGACATTATCGCACGCTATAACGGCCAGCCGGCGGCAGGTCTCGGTATCAAGCTCGCGACCGGCGCGAACGCGCTGGATACCGCTGAAGCGGTGCGCAAGACCATTGCCGGTCTTGAGCCGTTCTTCCCAAGCGGTCTGAAAGTCGTTTACCCGTACGACACCACGCCGTTCGTTAAAATCTCTATTTTCGAAGTGGTGAAAACGCTGGTCGAAGCGATCGTGCTGGTGTTCCTGGTGATGTATCTGTTCCTCCAGAACTTCCGCGCGACGCTTATCCCGACCATTGCGGTGCCGGTCGTCTTGCTCGGTACGTTTGCGATACTGGCGGCCTTCGGTTACTCGATAAACACCCTCACCATGTTCGGGATGGTGCTCGCCATCGGTCTGCTGGTGGATGACGCCATCGTGGTGGTTGAGAACGTCGAGCGTGTAATGGCTGAAGAAGGCCTGCCGCCCAAAGAAGCGACCCGCAAATCGATGGGTCAGATTCAGGGCGCGCTGGTTGGTATCGCGCTGGTGCTCTCGGCGGTATTTATCCCGATGGCGTTCTTTGGCGGCTCGACTGGTGCGATTTACCGTCAGTTCTCCATTACTATCGTTTCCGCGATGGTGCTGTCGGTTATCGTGGCGTTGATCCTGACGCCAGCGCTGTGCGCCACCATGCTTAAACCTGTCGCGAAAGGCGATCACGGCGAAGGCAAAAAAGGCTTCTTCGGCTGGTTTAACCGCATGTTCGACAAGAGCACGCACCATTACACCGACAGCGTAGGCAACATTCTGCGCAGCACCGGTCGTTATCTGCTGCTCTATCTGCTGATTGTCGTGGCGATGGCGTTCCTGTTTATCCGTCTGCCAAGCTCGTTCCTGCCGGATGAGGATCAGGGCGTCTTCCTGACGATGGCGCAGCTGCCAGCGGGTGCCACCCAGGAGCGTACCCAGAAGGTGCTGGATGAGGTGACCGACTACTACCTCACCCAGGAGAAAGACAACGTTAACTCCGTCTTTACCGTTAACGGCTTTGGCTTCTCCGGTCGCGGCCAGAACACCGGTCTGGCGTTCGTCTCGCTGAAAAACTGGGATGAGCGTCCGGGTGCGGAAAACAAAGTTCCGGCTATTACCGGCCGTGCGATGGGCCGTTTCTCGCAGATTAAAGATGCGATGGTGTTCGCCTTTAACCTTCCGGCGATTGTGGAACTCGGTACGGCGACCGGCTTTGACTTCGAGCTTATCGACCAGGGCAACCTGGGCCATGACAAGCTGACGCAGGCCCGTAACCAGCTGCTGGGCGAAGCGGCGCAGCACCCGGATCTGCTCTCGCAGGTGCGTCCGAATGGTCTGGAAGATACGCCGCAGTTTAAAATCGACATCGACCAGGAAAAAGCACAGGCGCTGGGCGTTTCCATCAGCGATATCAACACCACGCTCGCTTCTGCGTGGGGCGGCAGCTACGTCAACGACTTCATCGACCGCGGTCGCGTGAAGAAAGTGTACGTCATGTCGCAGGCGCAATACCGTATGCTGCCGGGTGATATCAACAACTGGTATGTGCGTGGCACAAACGGCCAGATGGTGCCATTCTCCGCCTTCTCGACGTCGCACTGGGAATATGGCTCACCGCGTCTGGAGCGTTATAACGGCCTGCCGTCCATGCAGATCCAGGGCCAGGCGGTGCAGGGTAAGAGTACCGGTGAAGCGATGGCGATGATGGAACAGCTTGCCAGCAAGCTGCCGACCGGTATCGGCTACGACTGGACCGGCATGTCCTATCAGGAACGTCTGTCCGGCAACCAGGCGCCTGCGCTTTACGCCATTTCGCTTATCGTGGTGTTCCTGTGTCTGGCGGCGCTGTATGAAAGCTGGTCAATCCCGTTCTCGGTCATGCTGGTGGTCCCACTTGGGGTTATCGGTGCGCTGCTGGCAGCCTCGCTGCGTGGCCTTAACAACGACGTTTACTTCCAGGTGGGTCTGCTCACCACCATCGGCCTGTCGGCGAAGAACGCCATATTGATTGTGGAATTCGCCAAAGATCTGATGGAAAAAGAAGGTAAAGGTCTTATCGAGGCGACGCTTGAAGCGGTACGTATGCGTCTGCGTCCTATCCTGATGACCTCGCTGGCGTTCATCCTCGGCGTAATGCCGCTGGTGATTAGCTCGGGCGCAGGCTCCGGCGCGCAGAACGCCGTCGGTACCGGCGTAATGGGCGGGATGGTGACCGCAACCATTCTGGCTATCTTCTTCGTTCCGGTGTTCTTTGTGGTGGTTCGCCGCCGCTTCAGCCGTAAGAGTGAAGATATCGAGCACAGCCATCCGGTTGAGCATCACTAATAAGAAAGGCCGCAGATGCGGCCTTTTTTTTACCCCTTCCCTGCATACGTGTTTTAACGCTTCGCGCAAAAAAACATCACTCGCGCCTTTCGTTTCTCTTTTTTTCGCTATAAATATTTTATTGGGATTAATCTGATGCAGAAAAAACCTTTATTACAGAATATTCTTCAGGCGTGAATAAATAAACGTTTTAAACTAAGGTTAAACTAAGACTTAAAGGTTAAGTTTTCTTTCTGAATGCGTCTGCGTGCCTTGCCTTTATTGATTCGCGTAAAAGAGTCTGCGCCGATGTGCGATTAACCGCGGAAATGTAATTTTTCGTAATCGTGCCAGGAAAAAATCCCCAGGGTGTTTTATAGTAACAGTAGATTAAAAATGGAGCGCCACGGCTCCAGACACTGGTTGTGTATCTGCCCCTGCGGTGCTGTTGACTAAAATTTTTCGCTAAAAAGGGGATACGTTATGGACGAATACTCACCAAAACGGCATGATATAGCGCAGCTTAAATTTCTTTGCGAAAGCCTGTATCATGATTGCCTTGCCACGCTCGGTGAAAACCAGCATGGCTGGGTTAACGACCCCACTTCTGCCGTTAACCTGCAACTCAACGACTTGATTGAGCATATTGCCAGCTTCGGCCTGAATTATAAAATTAAGCATGAAGATGACGCAGCTCTCATTGAGCAATTAGATGAATATCTGGATGATACCTTTATGCTGTTCAGCAATTACGGTATCAATGCGCAAGATTTACAAAAATGGCGCAAGTCCGGAAACAGGCTTTTCCGGTGTTTCGTAAACGCCAGCAAAGAAAACCCTGTAAGCTTGTCTTTTTAAAAATAGAACAACTACTTAGGTGTATTATGACGACCAAACCATTAACCAAAACCGATTATTTAATGCGACTGAGACGTTGTCAGACAATTGACACGCTTGAGCGCGTTATTGAAAAAAATAAATATGAATTATCCGACAACGAACTGGCGGTATTTTATTCAGCGGCGGATCATCGTCTGGCTGAACTGACGATGAATAAGCTCTACGATAAAATTCCGACCGCCGTGTGGAAGTTCGTTCGTTAATCTCCCGCTATTTTGTATGTGATTATCTGGCTTTGATATTGTCGACGCCATGTTAGTGTCGAGCGATTCGCGTTGTGGGTGCCACACCGGATATGTCCTCCATTAGCATGGCTTCTCTCTCCTGTTCTCTTCCCCTCAAATGCAGTGAATGGTCAGCCGCGCGTTTAGTCGCTACTATCAGAGTTTCCATTCACGGAGCGAAACCACCATGAGCGAAGAGAAACGCAAGATGATTGCGGGCGAGCTTTACCGCCCGAACGACCCGGAGCTGCGTGAGGACCGCCTGCGCGCGCGGCATCTGCTGCATGAATACAATCACAGCGCGCCGGATGCGAAGGCACAGCGTCAGGAGATCCTCAAATCACTGCTGGGGGAAGCCGGCAACGCGTACATAGAGCCCACCTTCCGCTGCGACTACGGCTATAACATTTATCTGGGCGAGAATTTCTACGCCAATTTCGACTGCGTGATTCTGGATGTCTGTCCGGTGCATATCGGCGCTAACGTTATGCTGGCACCCGGCGTGCATATTTATACCGCCACGCATCCGCTGGATCCGACCGAGCGCAACAGCGGGCTGGAGTTTGCAAAACCCGTCACCCTTGGTGATAACGTCTGGATTGGCGGGCGCGCGATTATTAATCCGGGCGTGACGCTTGGGGATAACGTGGTGGTCGGTTCAGGCGCGGTAGTGACGCATTCCGTGGAAGCCAACTGCGTGGTCGCCGGCAATCCGGCGCGGGTGATTCGCCGCCTTTGAGCGCCGCTTCGGTTAACTGTTATGGTTTTTTGTTGGCCGTCTGTTACTTTTTTCGTGAACGGCGGCCTCATAAAATGCCCATTCCCGCGCACGCGCGACACCGATTCTGAAGGTTTTGCATGACTGAAATCCAGCGACTGCTGACGGCCACCATTGACCGACTCAACAAAGAAGAGAAGCGCGACAACCGTCCGCGCTTTAGCATCAGCTTTATCCGTAAGCACCCTGGCCTGTTTATCGCTATGTATCTGGGCTGGCTGGCAACGCTTGCGGTGATGCTACAGTCAGAAACGCTGGCAGGCTCAGTCTGGCTGCTGGTCGTGCTGTTTGTGCTGTTAAACGGCTTTTTCTTTTTTGACGTGAATCCACGCTACCGCTACGAAGATATCGACGTGCTGGATCTGCGCGTGTGCTATAACGGCGAATGGTATAACACCCGCGACGTGCCGGAGAGTCTGATAGAAGAAATTCAGGCGTCTCCGCGCGTGAGCGCTGAACAAAAAGCGCAGCTTGAGAAGATGCTGACTCGTAAGAAAGCCTTATCGTTTTACGATATCTACTCGCTGGATAAAAATAACGGCCCTGCCCGCTCGCCGGTGAATACCGCAACCGCCTCACAGGCGCACTAAAAAAATCGCCCTCTTGCGAGGGCGATGCTTATTTTCTTTTTTTCCTTCCCTGTACCGCTTTAAACCGCGGGTTCGTTTTGCAAATCACATACAACCGCCCTTTGCGTCTGACTATCTGACAGTCAGGATGACGCGCCTTCGCGCTCCTCAGTGAATTCAGCACCTGCATGATTTACGCCTTTTTATCGTTAAAGAAGCGACCAAAACGCTGCTGGAAGCGCGCGGCGCTGCCCTCGGTGGTAATGGTCTTCTGGCGCCCGGTGTAATACGGATGCGACGCCGACGACACGTCGATGGTCACATACGGATAGGTTTCGCCATCAAGTTCGATTTCACGCTCGGTTTTAATGGTCGAACCAACTTTGAAATATTCATTGGCGCTGGTGTCGTGGAACACCACGGTACGGTAATGCGGATGGATATCAGCTTTCATCATTCGCCTCTTGTTAATGTTATAACATAACAATATCGTAAATCGACGCCGCTGAAATTGCAAGCAGCGGCTATAACGGGGGCGACTGAAAAGAAAAAGCCGACGCATCAGGCGTCGGCTTTTCAGAAGTGAGTAAAAACTTACAGGCGGAAACCGGCCACTACGCGGTCAAGCTGCTGCGTCTGTTCGGTCATCGAGTGCGATGCCGCCGAGACTTCCTGCACCAGCGCCGCGTTCTGCTGCGTCGCGCTGTCGAGCTGGTTAATCGCCAGGTTTACCTGCGAGATACCCGCGCTCTGCTCGCGGCTGGAGGACATAATTTCGCCCATCAGCGTGGTGACGTTGCGCACGCCGCTCAGCAGTTCATCCATCGTCGCGCCCGCTTCATTCACAAGCTTCGTACCAACTTCAACGTTGCTGGCGGAGTTTTCAATCAGCTGTTTGATTTCGCGAGCCGACTGCGCGGAGCGCTGCGCCAGGCTGCGTACTTCCGAGGCAACCACCGCGAAGCCGCGGCCCTGCTCACCCGCACGCGCCGCTTCCACCGCCGCGTTCAGCGCCAGGATGTTCGTCTGGAAGGCGATGCTGTCGATCACCGCGATAATATCCACCACTTTGCCGGACGAACTCTGGATAGCGCTCATGGTGCTGACCACTTCGCGCACCACATTACCGCCCCGCTCCGCCACCTGCGACGCCTGGTGCGCCAGCTCGTTGGCATGCGCGGCGTTATCGGCGTTCTGGCGCACGGTGCTGGTGAGCTGTTCCATTGACGCCGCCGTCTCTTCAATCGAGCTTGCCTGATCTTCCGTGCGCGCCGAGAGATCCTGGTTGCCGCCTGAGATCTGCTGCGACGCCGACGACAGCGCGCGGGCGCTATCGCTCACCTGGCGCAGCATAGTTTGCAGGTAATCAATCACGCCGTTGAAGCTGTTGATGATCGCGTTAAATTCCGGGCTGCTGGTGGGCTCCAGGCGCTGCGTCAGATCTGCCCCACCTGCGGAGAGCCGGCTGATATTGCGGTTAAGATCGGCCAGTTTGCCCATCATCGAGCGGATAAACAGCACCAGTACGCCCAGCAGCAGAAGCAGCATCGGGATCTGCACCATGCTCAGGCGCGCGAGGATCGTATCGGTCTGCGCGGTTAACAGCGCGGTCGGCAGATCGACCGCGATAATCCACGGGCTGCCTTTAATGGATTGCAGCATCACGGTATGCGAATCGCCGTCCTGATCATACTCCTGCTCGGTTTTCTCGCCGGGGCGGAAAGTGGAAAGCGCTTTCTGCACCGTCTGCGCCATCGGATCGTCGCCGAGGTCTGCCAGTTTCTTCAGGCTCGCGGTTTTACCGACCTGAGCGGCGTCGCCGACAATTTTGCCGTCCGCTTCCACAATCAGCACGCGCCCGGAGATGGCGTCGTTCATCTGTTTCGCGAGCTGATTAAAGAAGCCCAGCGTCACGTCGATGGTCGCAACTCCCCACGGCTGGCCATCTTTGGTAATGACCATCGCGCAGTTGGTGCGCGGCTGCGGGCTCGCGTCATCCTGATACGCGTTTGCCCAGGCGCAGTGGCTGGCAGGCGAATTCAGACCCGCTTTATACCAGACCTGTTCGTAGTAATTCGGTGCCGCGTCGGAGTTCCAGTAGGTATTCACTTCGAGCTGATTGCTGGCGTTACGCGCAAAGAAGGTGCTGAATTTATTACGCCCCGCCTCGCGTTTTTCCGGCAGCGGCCAGACGCCGCCGCCAAAGACGTTCACATCCTGGTACTGATCCACCAGCGCCGGTAACAGACGATCGATTTCATCGCTCTGCATCGCCGCGACGCTCTGTGTCACGCTGCGCATCTGCGCCTGCACGCGGTTCATCTGCTCAACGATGCTGAACGCCACGTTATCCACTTCATAACGGATAATCCGCGTCTCGGTGCGTTTAATTTCCGGCGTGACGAAAAAGTGGATCACCAGCGCGGTAATGCCGCTCAGGGCAGCAAGAAAGAGACAGAGTAAAAAGATAAATCTGGCCTGCGTTGTTTTTAGCATTGTTATTTTCCTGGAAAGGATCAGAGGGTTCTTCATTCAGGACAACGGCAGCGCAGCGCTAAACTTGAAGGCAGAATGCATGTTAGAAAATTAACAAAAAATTAACTCATTGACGGATAAAACAAATCCATTTTTCATGGAAACATTTTGAAATAATTACTTATGCGACAGCCAGAAATCCTTTTTACCCCATGACGTTATAAATCAGAAAAGAACGATATTGGGCGCGCGGGCGTCTTTCGGGCAGTGTGGCGGTATGGCAACAAATGAAGGAGACTCCCATGCGCCAGCGCTGTTGTTGTGCCTGTCTGTTTGCAGATAACCGACTGTGATTTTCTTTTGCTAACGGAGCGCCCCATGAGCACAGCATTACCCTCTACCCTGCCAATTCTCGATCTCGCGAGACTCAATGCAGGCCCGGCCGATCGCGCCGCGTTTCTCGATCATCTGCGCTACGCCGCGCGCGATATCGGTTTTTTCTATGTGGTTAACCACGGCGTCGACACCCGTCTGCTGGAGGATGTCCAGCGCGAGGCGCGCCAGTTCTTTGCCCTGCCGGAAGAAGAAAAAGCGCAGGTGGCGATGATCCATTCACCCCATTTTCGCGGCTATAACCGCGCGGCGGCGGAACTGACGCGCGGCAAGCCGGACTGGCGCGAGCAGTTTGATATCGGTGCCGAGCGCCCGGCGCTCGCGCTTTCAGCGAATGCGCCCTCGTGGCGTCGCTTGCAGGGGCCGAACCTCTGGCCTGCCGCGCAGCCGTCGCTCAGGCCAACGCTGCTGCGTTTTCAGCGCGATATGGCGCAGATGGCGCTGCGGCTGCTGCGCGCCTTCGCCGAAGCTTTGCAACTTTCGCCCGACGCCTTTGACACGCTCTACGGCGAGCAACCCAACGAGCATATCAAGCTTATCCGCTACCCCGGCCAGCAGCGCACCGGCAGCGACCAGGGCGTCGGCGCGCATAAAGATTCCGGGTTCTTAAGCTTCCTGCTACAGGACACTCAAAAAGGCTTACAGGTGGAAGTGGCGCCTGACGAGTGGATTGACGCCGCCCCGCTGCCGGGCAGCTTTGTGGTGAACATCGGCGAACTGCTGGAGCTTGCCACCAACGGCTATCTGCGCGCCACGGTGCATCGCGTCGTCTCGCCGCCCGCGGATAACGAACGCCTCTCCATCGCCTTTTTCCTCGGCGCGCGGCTCGACGGCGTGGTGCCGGTCTATCCGCTGCCGCCGGAGCTGGCGCGCGAGGCGCATGGCCCGCAGAGCGATCCGCGCAACCCGCTTTTGCGTGATGTCGGCTGGAACTATTTAAAAGGCCGCCTGCGCTCACACCCTGATGTCGCCGAGCGCTACTACCGTGACGTGCTGCGCGAAAGCCACGAACTGATCGCCTGATCCCTTACTAAGGAAAGCAAAATGAAAAAAGCCACTATGACGCTGGCCGGGCTGGCGCTGCTTATTTCCGCAGGCTTACAGGCCGCCGAGCCGCTGCGTGTCGCCGCCGATCCGGTGCCGCACGCCGAAATTCTTAACTACATTAAAAAACTCGATCCGAAGCTCGACCTGAATGTCGTGGAGCTCACCAGCGGCGTCAACGCCAACGAGCTGCTGGCGAACGGCGACGTGGACGCCAACTATTTTCAGCATCTGCCCTACCTGAAGGATCAGGAAAAAGCGCTTGGCAAAACCTTTGCGGTCGCCGCCACGGTGCATATTGAGCCGCTCGGCATCTATTCGCGTAAATATAAAGATTTCAAAGCCGTGCCGGAGGGCGCAACCGTGGCGGTGCCGAATAATGTCACCAACCTGAGCCGCGCGCTGTTCCTGCTGCAAAATCAGGGGCTGATTACGCTGAAGGCGGGCTTTAACGATCCGGCGAGCAGCCTCGCCACGCCGAAGGATATCCGCGATAACCCGAAAAAGCTGAAGATCCTGGAAATTGAATCGCCGCAGATCCCGCGCTCGCTTGACGATGTGGATCTGGCTGTGATCAACGGCAACTACGCGCTGGAAGCGGGCCTGACGCCCGCCAAAGACGCGCTGGGGCTGGAGCGCGCCGATCATAACCCTTACGCCAATCTCCTGGTGACCACGCCCGCGCTGGCAGGCGATCCGCGCATCAAAGCGCTGGCGAAAGATTTACAGTCGCCGCAGGTCGCGGAATTTATTCGCCAGCATTACAACGGCTCGGTGATCCCGGTCGCGGTGCCGCAATCATGATAACGCTGGACGGGCTGAGCAAAACTTACGCCGGAGAGGGCCCCCCGGCGCTGGACGACGTCTCGCTCGCCATTCCACAGGGTGCCGTGTACGGCATTCTGGGGCGCAGCGGCGCGGGCAAAAGCACGCTGCTGCGCTGTCTAAACCTGCTGGAGCGGCCAACGTCGGGCCGCATCCTGATGAACGGCGTGGATATTACCCGCCTCGACGACCGCGCGCTGCGCCAGCACCGGCAGCGCACCGCGATGGTGTTTCAGCACTTTAACCTGCTCCATGCGCGCACGGTGGCGGACAACGTGGCGGTGCCGCTGGAGATCGCGGGCGTGCCGCGCGCGGCGCGGCGCGAACGGGTGGCGGAACTGCTCGCGTTAGTCGGGCTTGCCGATAAAGCCGACGCGTTTCCTTCGCGCCTTTCCGGCGGGCAGAAACAGCGCGTCGGCATTGCCCGCGCGCTTGCCGCGCGCCCGGACGTGCTGCTGTGCGATGAAGCCACCAGCGCGCTCGACCCGGAGACCACCGCCTCCATTCTTGCGCTGCTTGCCGATATCAATCGCCAGCTCGGGCTGACCATCGTGCTGATTACGCATGAGCTTGAGGTGGTTAAAGCCATCTGCGACCACGCGGCGCTGCTGGAGAATGGGCGTCTGGTGGAGAGCGGGCGACTCGTGGATTTACTCACCGCGCCCTGGTCGGTGCTGCGTCAGACGCTGGTGCGCGACAACGCCGCCTGGCAGGCGTTTTTACGCCGTCACGGCGTGGAGGAGAGAATATGGTGCGAAGTGGCATGAGTTTTGAAGATCTCTGGCCGCTGCTGGCGCAGGGCACGCTGGAGACGCTCTACATGGTTGGCCTGGCGGCGCTCTTTACGGTGCTTATCGGCCTGCCGGTCGGCGTGGTGCTGTTTATCACTCGCCGCGACGGCGTACTCCCGCAGCCGCAGCTCAACAGCGTGCTGGGCAGCGTGATTAACGTCGGGCGTTCGCTGCCGTTTATCGTGCTGCTGATTGCGTTAATCCCGCTGACGCGTCTTATTATCGGCACAACGCTTGGCAGCACCGCTGCCGTCGTGCCGATTACCATCGGCGCATTTCCGTTCTTTGCGCGCGTGGTGGAAAACGCGCTCGATGAAGTGGACCGCGGGCGCGCCGAGGCGATTATTGCTATGGGCGGCAACGCCTGGCATGTAATAAGCAAAGCGCTGCTGCCGGAGGCGCTGCCCGCGCTGCTTTCTGGCGTGACACTTACTGTGGTGATGCTGATAGGCTTTTCCTCTATGGCCGGTGTTATCGGCGGCGGCGGGCTTGGCGATCTCGCCATTCGCTACGGTTATCAGCGTTTTAATAATGAAGTGATGGCCGCCACGGTGCTGATTCTGGTGGCGCTCGTTCAGGGCGTACAGACGCTCGGCGACCGGCTGGTGCGGCGTCTCGCGCACCGGCGCTAAAATCCACACTCGCGGCGCAGCCGTCATTGCTGCGCCCGCGTTACACACTTTTTTTGCCCTAACCCTACGCAAAATCAATGCGCCGTGCCGTCGCAAAAGCCATTATCCCCCACTACGCTAGAAGTACTCCGGCACTCATTTCTTCTTCAGGGCAGGCAGCAATCGTGACCATCACAAGACGGATAAAAATAGTAACAGGCGTGCTGTTACTCAGCGTTTTGCTGCCTGTCGCGTTTAGTTTCTGGCTCGCCCGTCATCAGGCCGAACAGCATTTTGTCGTGGAGCTGGACGCCTATACCGAACGCACGCTTATCCGTACCAATGACATCATGCAGCAGGCGAAAGCCGCACTCGCCAAAATCAACAGCTTTACCGGCGAGCCGTGCAGTGAGGCGCATTTACAGGCGATGCGGCGCACATCGTTTGTGTTCCGCCATGTTCAGGAAGTGGTCTACTTAAAAGATATGACGCCGGTCTGCTCGTCGCTGGTAGGGCGCAGCACGTCAAAACCGCTGCCGACGCCGACATGGGTTAACGATGAAAATTACCAGATCTGGTTCAGCACGCAGAATGATATCGGCTTGTCGATACCCATGGTAATGGTTGCTCACGGGCCACATATGGTGCTTATCGATCCCAGCTCGTTTATCGATTTAATTCCGTTCAGCGCCTGGCCGATTAACACCGCCATCATTGGGCTGCCGCGCAACCGCGTGCTGGCGAGTAGCGGCCCGTTTGATAAAACGGTCTGGAACATGGCGCGTAAAAGCGGTGCCAGAAAAATTGAGTATCAGGGCAATATCTATCTGATTCACCGCGAGCCGCGCTCCGGGATTGCCGTGGTGGCGTGGGCGTCTCAGGCACCGCAGACGGCAGAAATCCGTAAACTCCAGCTTATCTGGCTCCCGGCGGGTATCCTTATCAGCCTCGCATTAGCGTTCTGGCTGCTGCGCCTGTTGCGGCGTTTGCAGTCGCCGCGCTATCGCCTGCAGGACGGTATCGCCAATAATGAACTGGTGATGCACTATCAGCCGATCATTCGTCTGTCCAATGGCCAGCCCACCGGCGCTGAAGCGCTCATCCGCTGGCCGCAGCCTGACGGCAGCATGTTAACGCCGGATATTTTTATTCCGCTTGCCGAGCAGACCGGGCTTATCGGCCCGCTGACGCGCCGCATTGTCCATAACGTGCTGGACGATCTTGGCGACTGGCTGCGTACGCATCCGCAACAGCATATCTCCATCAATATTTCTGCGTTCGATCTGCACGATCCGCAGTTTGTCGATATGTTCAGCCAGGCGCTGGCGCAACATGGCGTCGCGCCGCATCAGCTCGCCCTGGAGATAACCGAACGCGGCTTCGCCGACCCGGCGCTAAGCGGCCCAATCATCGCGCGCCTGCGCGCGGCGGGCCATAAAATTTATATTGATGACTTCGGCACCGGCTATTCCAGCCTGAGTTATCTCGAAGATCTGGATGTCGATATCCTGAAAATCGATAAATCGTTCGTCGATGCGCTGGAGTACAAAACCGTCACGCCGCACATTATCGAAATGGCGAAAACGCTGAAGCTGGAGATGGTGGCCGAAGGCGTGGAAAATCAAAGCCAGGCGCTGTGGCTGCGGGAACATGACGTGCAGTACGCGCAGGGCTGGCTCTACAGCAAGGCGCTGCCCGCCGGGGAGTTTATCGCCTGGTGCGGGCGGCACGGCGTCAGTTAAGCCGATGCCGCATCTCATACTGGCGCACCGGCTGAATGCGAAAACCGCTCTGTTCAAAGAGCGGCACCAGGCGCTGATCAACCGCCACAGGCGTCATTAAGCCCGCAAAGCGCTCATGCAGCAGCGACAGTAACTGCCGGGCGCGCCCTTCACGCCGCGCCTGCGGCGCAACCCACAACGCGCGCAGTTGCGGCTGAGCAAAACCGGTCACAATAATGGCGAACGCTTTGTCATCCAGCGAAAACCCCGTGCCCGGCAGCGCCTGCGCCGTTTCCGGCGCCATTAACCACGGCAGGTCTTCCGCCTGCGCTGCCATACGCTGTGCGATGTCATGCGGATCGCAGGGCATTAGCGCCTGCGTATTTACAAACGCCGCCGGGCTGTGAGCCTGAAAACCTACCAGCGTTTTCTCGCAGGTAAACCCCACTCGCTCATACAGCGCCTGACCGGCGTCGTTACCGACAATCACCTCAAGCGTCATGCTTTTTTCGCCGCGCTCGTGGGCTTCATCCAGCAACTGCATCATCAGCGTTTTACCCACGCCTTTACCGCGCCAGTCAGGGTGAATGGCGAACGCCGCGAGACGGCTGCGCCAGCCGCGCCGGGCGATGAGCGCCAGCGCGACGACCTGCTCGCCCGCAAGCCAGACGCGACTCGCGTTCAGGCAGACATTTTCCGCGCCGAAACGGTACGCAAACGCGGCGCCATCCAGTTGAAACGGCACCAGATAGCCATCAAAACAGCGGCACAGTATTGAGGCCAGCGCTTCGCTGCTCCAGTGCAGCGCTGGCCGCGCGTGTAAGGCTGCAGGGTTCGACATGACCATTCCTCATCGGCGAAAACACCCAGCATAACGCAGCGCGGCAAAAAGACGACCTATCCTTTTTCAGCGGCTGCCACGGCCGGTGCGGCAGGCTTTACGCGCCGCACCAGAAACCACGGCAGGCAGAGCTGAATAAGCGGCCCGATGGCGAGCGCATACACCACGGTGCCAATTCCGGGCGTGCCGCCCATGGCCCAGCCCGCCAGCAGGACGGTGATTTCAATCGCGGTACGAATACTTCGCACCGACCAGCCGGTACGGGCATGAATGCCGGTCATCAGGCCATCGCGCGGCCCTGCGCCAAAGCCCGCGCCGATATACATGCCGGTTGCCAGCGCATTCAGCACCACGGCGGCAACGAGCAGCCCGCCACGCAGCGCCAGCGACGACGGCGCAGGCAGCACGGCCAGCGCCGCGTCTGCCGCAAGCCCAATCATAATAACGTTACTGATAGTGCCAAGGCCCGGCCTCTGGCGCAGCGGCACCCACAACAGCAGCACCAGCGCGCCGACGCCGATAATCACCGCACCGAGATTCAGCGACAGCAGCCGCGCCAGCCCCACGTGAAACACGTTCCACGGATCGGTACCGAGATCGGCCCGGACGAACATTGCGGTCGATACGCCATACAGCGAAAGCCCGACATACAACTGCACCAAACGACGCCACATATTTTTTCCCTCATCCGTCATCTGGCTACTACTTTAAGGCCAGTGGACGTAAGATTAAGGTCCAGTTTCAACAAAGTGGACTGCTTATGAATCATCGTCGTACCGGCACAGCCTCGCTGTTGCGCCTGCTCGGCCACTGGCAGCAGGCGCATTCCCGCCTGCCGGTTTATCGTCAGCTGGCGCAGGCGCTGCGCCTGATCATTCTGGATGGTCGCCTGCCGCTCGCGAGCCGTCTGCCGGGCGAGCGTGAACTGGCCGGCGCGCTGGGCGTCAGCCGTACGACCATAGCCAGCGCGCTGGGGCTACTGCGCGATGAAGGTTTTCTGATAAGCCGCCACGGCGCAGGTTCGGAAATCGCCCTGCCCGCCAGCGCCTCGGTGCCCACGCTCACCGGCAGCGGCGGCGCGCTCGATCTCTCTACCGCAGCGCTGAGCGCAGGCCCGGAGGTGTTAGCGGCTTGCCAGCGCGCCGTGGCGCAACTGCCGGATTATCTCGGCCATACGGGCTACGATCCGCAGGGGCTGCTGCGCCTGCGTGAAACCCTCGCCGCCCGCTATAGCGCGCGCGGTCTGCCCACCAGCCCCGATCAGGTGATGCTGGTGAACGGCGCGGTGAGCGGTTTCGCGCTTGTCCTGCGGCTGTTGACCGGCCCCGGCGACCGGGTGGTTATCGATAACCCAACCTATCCGCTCGCCATCGCCGCCATTCGTGGCGCATCATGCCGTCCGGTATCGGTGGCGCTGGCAAGCCAGGGCTGGGATCCGGACGGGCTGGCGGCCACGTTCGCCCAGACATCGCCGCGCCTTGCCTATCTCATTCCCGATTACCACAACCCTACCGGCTACTGCATGGACGCCGCCACCCGTGAGCGCATCGCCGCCGCGGCCACCGCCAGCCGCACAACGCTGGTCGTCGACGAAACGATGGTGGATCTCTGGTATGAAGAGGCTCCGCCGCCGCCGCTCGCCGCGTTTGACGCCCAGGATACGGTCATTACGCTCGGCTCGGCAGGCAAGAGTTTCTGGGGTGGGCTACGGCTTGGCTGGATACGCGCCAGCACACGCACAATCGCATCGCTGATCCAGATGCGCGATACGCTCGATCTCGGCTCGCCGCTGCTGGAACAGCTCGCCGTCGCCACGCTGATTGAGGATGCCCCGCATTTTCTGCCGCCGCGACGCACGGCGTTAAAAGCGCGCCGCGATGCGTGTCTGGACGCCATGCAGCGCTATTTTCCGCAGTGGCGCACGAGCTTGCCGCAAGGGGGGTTATCGTTCTGGGTGGAGCTGCCGCGCCCGCTGGCGACACGTTTCGCGGCCAGCGCCGAAGGGCTCGGGATTCATCTTGGCGCGGGCAACCGGTTTGGCGTGGAGGGCGCCTTTGAGCGCTTTCTGCGAATGCCGTTTACGCTTGAGACCGAACGCCTGGAAGAGGCATTTTCCCGGTTACAGCCGCTCTGGCATCAGCTTATGGAGACGCGCGCGTCGACTGCCCGTGGGCTGGTGTGAACATTACATATTCAGAACAGGCCAGGTGATGCGCAGCAAAAAGACACCGACAATCGCTACCACATATGCGCACCAGAGAGAGATAACCACGCTGGCGATATGGCCTGCCACGAGCAATAACTTAGGTATCATTGCACACCTCTGTCATTAAGGTGAACCTGAAGCAAAAGTTACAAACACGCACCGAGTTTTAATAATGGCGAGAAAAACAGACGACGAGCCTTCCGGCCCGCCATAAAAAAACGGTCATCCATGACTGCACATAATTTGAGATGGTGAGGCGTATCATTTTATTATGCGAGGATAATGACGGCGCTTTGTAACAGCGCCGTGTCACGCAGATGATATATTCATGACGCGTGTAGCAGGAGGGAATTAATGCTGGCGGGGAACCGGAAAACCTTTCAGGGAAATGACAAACGCATCGCCCTCTTTTTTTATTTTTGCACCTGCATCGCACCAGTCGGACGCAATGCGAAAAAACTCATCGCTGCCGACATCCCAGCCCAGGCGGACGTGTTTGACATAGCCTGAACGCAACAGCTCACAGGCTTCCCGGTAGGTTGCAGCCGTAGTGGATAAAGACGCATCTTTCATTTTCTTTTCTTCAGCAGTTTACGTAGCGCTTTGATTTCTTTTACAGAAAGTGGGGATACATCTTCTTCAGTGTGCTGGCTGTCGATCTCTTCGCTATTCACCACGTCGTCTTCCTCGCCCAGCACCAGCGCCTTTTGCAACAGCTTTTCTGTGGCGGCGCTGAGCGTTTCACCGTGCTGCTCAGCATACTGACGAAGCTTTTCTTTAAGATCGGTATCTATTTTTACGTTAAGCACCGCAGCAGTCATAGAAAATTCCTTTCCTTTCAGATGAGAGCTATTTAATACCTTAATTGATTATTAAGATCCAGCATTAAGCTCTTACTTATAAAAAGACGTTTTAAAAATGAGATATCGGTTCGGCTATTATGACAATAAGATGACAAATATATGACAATATAATTAATTTAAACGACAGAATAAAATAAAGCCGTTTGCAACGCGGAAATAAATAGCTGTGGGAAGAACGGGAAAACGCAGAGGCGGATGCTTAAAAGCAGTACAGTCGAAGTAGGTTATCGCGGTGGAGGATGGCAGAAATGGGTGGAATGACTCTCTCTTTCTGAGCCATATTACGTCGCCTGGGACACATCTGCCACAGGAAGGCGTGCTGAGGCTTCCTCTTATGGTGATAACCTGTTACCAGTGCTGTGGCTGGAGTGTTAGTCTCACATCCGGACATGACGGTAAGTAACCAGAATACACATAACGCTGTAGTACAAAAAATTGCCAGAGCGAAAGTACCGCCCGGCAATTTTCGTTGAGAGAAGAAATACACCGCTTATGACGCTGGAGGAGTTAACGGCTGAATGTCATTGCTGTTTACCCAGCCGTGTGTCGTTTTTCCACTGTCACCGACGTATTCTATCTCTGCCCAGTTCCCCTGAGTTTGAATTACCCCTACCACGTCACCTTTGACAATCCAGGCTTTACGGCGGGTCGCGATATCAGGTGTGGCGCTGAGCCAGGCCCGCTGGCTGGTAACCTGCATCAGCGTTTGCCAGTGTGTCTGCTGCGTCGTCTCCAGCTCAAGGCCTGTCGCTATTTCAGGCATTAACACATTCATGCAACCCGCGTGGCTTTGCCCGTCAGGTATGGTTAATATGACACCGGAATCAGTTGCGGCAATATGGCCCGCAAGCACAGAAGATGACCAGGACTTGATGGTATCCGACTGCTGCGCTGACACCTCACCTGTCAAAAAGAAAGTACAGGTACGTTTTACGCTGTCATCAGCCGACTCGGAGTAATAACCGGTGATTTTTCCTGCCGGTGAGACCGCAAGCTGCAAGCCCTCATACACGCCAGACTGCAGTGGTGTGGCAGATGAGGAACACGCCGCTATTAAAAGTGAAAAGCCGCACATTATGTGCGCTATGTTCGTTTTCATCACTGTCTCTTCTCCAGGCTTTCATAGGTTCTGCGCATTTTAACGTCATAATCGCCAAAATCGCTGCCATTATAGTTGTAGGCCATATTGTAAAAGTCTTTATTAACCATTGCCGTCAGCAGAGCACTATTCTTCTTGCATAAATGTAAAAACGCATTTAACTGCTTCCCGGCACTTGCCTTCATATCTTTTAAAAAAGAGCTGAGATCGTTATAACCGCACGATTCGTAATTAAAGCCCATTATCTGGAACATACCCCATGAACACGCTTTTATTGCAGCATCCGCATCCAGTGCGTAAGCTTTCGCCAGGGTATCCCATGCAGAAGCCTGGTCGATATTATTTTTCTTCCATTCCGGGCCTGCTTTTTTTACATACTTATACGACAATAACGGATGGGTTTGATCGTATTTCCTTTTAGTATATTTACGAAAGATATGTCCTTCATAAGCAATGATGGGTAAATTTAAGGCGTTAAAACCAGACCGTCCGCCTGACTCCACAATAGAAAACGCTTTAATGATGTTCAACTCTACCCGTCGGTTTAGATTTTCCCAGGCATCGGTATAATCCTGCTCCGTCAGCGATAGCGCACCATCAATGCCAGGTGCCATCAGCTTGCTGCGCTCAAGGGCGTCATCTGCCACGTTATAGCGCTCTTTTCTCAGATAATTGTTGACTAGCTGACGGAGGCTATTTTCATTACCGGATGTATGCGTAAAAAATGTAGGTGCAAAAGAGGGTTGGTGAGTCGCGACAGGATATTTCATAGCCGCCGCAATTAGGCCACGGAATGTTTTTCCTTCAGGTTCAATAACCCCGTCGGGGTGCTGGAAACGCAAATGAATGGACTGAAACTGACTGATAGTTCTGATGAGTGCTGGAGAAATTAGCCCATCTTCGGGAATCTCATATTGGATAATAGGTTTAATACAATTAAACAAATACTGAACGATAATAACGTCGCGCTGAAAATTGCTTGCTTTACCGGGTGTGCCTACTGCGCTTTTTAATAACGGAGGTAATCGCCTGAGTGAATTATCCATTTCTGAGTGCTCATAAATGAAAACATAAACGTTATAGTAAATAACCGCACCTGATATTAGCCGCCAAAGGCCACTCGTATCCAGGATGAGTTGATACACCTCTTATGATGTTTCATCACCAGGATAAAGCTGAAAAAAGGACTTAGGGCAGAAATGGGTGGGGGCCCTGCCAGCTACATCCCGGCACACACGTCATCTGCCTTGGCTGCTTCCTTCCGGACCTGACCTGGTAAACAGAGTAGCGTTGCGGGAGAACCAACAGGGCCCCCATTGAGAGCGTCGTTAAACGCGCAGGGCGCATTATGTCTGTTGCCCCTGGCGATTGCAACCCAACGCGCGCCGTATGCCGGTTTATTGCGCAATCGAGAGCTGGCACGGGAAGTTTTTGTGGATCGGTTAAGGGCAGGCCCGCCAGTTTATAGGCAGGGTGGGTAAGCGAAGCGCACCCACCAAGGCAGACGATTCTACTCAATAACGGTTTATCCCCGCTCCCGCGGGGAACACTTTCTGCGGGACAGCTCAACAACAATATCCGACGGTTTATCCCCGCTCGCGCGGGGAACACACCGCCAAATTATGGCTATTCTCTGGTCTTCGCGGTTTATCCCCGCTCGCGCGGGGAACACTGGCGCAATACACACTCGGCGACCTGCGCACGCGGTTTATCCCCGCTCGCGCGGGGAACACTTGGCTACCGCGCTGATTGCCTGATAAACAAGCGGTTTATCCCCGCTCGTGCGGGGAACACTTAAAAAGAACAAACACGGATTTTTACCCAACCGGCTTATCCCCGCTCGTGCGGGGAACACAAACAACCCCATTTCGCAGGTCACCACCCTCACGGCTTATCCCCGCTCGTGCGGGGAACACGCGCCGGTCTGGAAAATATTCCCGCCCTCCTGCGGCTTATCCCCGCTCGTGCGGGGAACACGTATCGTCTCGCCAGGTATCAGAGGGCACCGGCGGCTTATCCCCGCTCGTGCGGGGAACACTCTAAAACTATATAACTGTATTTATTACGCTTTTTCAGGCAACAACATCCCACCAACATTTGGTTCACAATCTCACATTGTTAAAGAACGATTAACTTACTGATTTTCAAGCGGTAAAAAAGAGACAAGGCGCAGGCCGTCCAAATCCACCGGGATACGACGGTTAACGCCGAACGTCTGGAAATCGAAGCCGGATTCATTATTCGTGGCCCACGCCATCACCACATTGCCCTCCTCCGCTAACTCATTTATCTGATGCCAGATCATCTCACGCACCCGACGCGATACGTCGCCCACGTAAACCCCGGCGCGCAGCTCCAGCAGCCAGATGGCGAGCCGTCCGCGAAGCCGGGGCGGGACGCTTTCCGTCACGACGACCAGCATGCTCATCAGCGGCTCCTGAAACCGGCTTCCGCCAGCGAATCAGCTTGCGGTATCGCGGGCGGCAGCATGTCCGCCGCGGGTTGCGGCGGTTCGATTTCACCGGCGGCGAGCACGGTTTCGATCAGCGGGATAAGCTTGCCGGTCAGCTTTTCGCTACGAAAAATATCCCGGCACGCCAGACGCACGTCGCGATCCGGCTGTTCCGGGTGACGGGCCGCTATCTCGAATGCTTTCGGCACCACGGCGTCAAATTTAATGATGTCCGCGATGTCGTAAACAAACGAGAGCGGCTTGCCGCTGTGGATAAAACCGATGGCGGGCGCGTAACCCGCCGCCAGTATCGCCGCCTCGCTGATGCCGTATAAACAGGAAGTCGCCGCGCTGATGCACTGGTTCACTACATCACCCTTTTCCCAGTCTTTCGGATCGTATCTGCGCCCGTTCCACTTCACGCCGTAGCGTTTCGCCAGCAGTGCGTAGGTCTGGCGCACGCGCGCGCCTTCGATCCCGCGCAGCTGTTCGACCGATCGGCGCGCTGGCGGCGGCTCGCCAAAACGCAGCTCATACATTTTGCGTACCACCTTCAGGCGCAGCGTCTCGTCGAGCGCAAGCTTCGCCTGGTACAGCAGCTTGTCAGCCCGCGCGCCGCCCGGCTGACCGGAAGCATAAAGGCGCACGCCTGCTTCGCCCACCCATACCAGCAGCGTACCGACCTGCGAAGCCAGCCTGATCGCGGCATGAGACACCCGCGTGCCCGGCTCCAGCATAATGCAGGCGATAGCCCCTACCGGCACATGCGTGCGCACGCCGGTTTTATCCACCAGCACGAACGCGCCATCCAGTACGTCGAGATGACCGTACTGGAGGAAAATCATCGAGGTGCGATCGTTAAGCGGAATCGGGTTGAGAGGAACAAAGCTCATACCCCTTCGCCCGGCTTGATAAGCATCAGTCCGCAGCCGAAAGCGCGACATTTGCCAAAGCCTTCGTGAAGCCGGGCGATAAACCGCGCCGGATCGGTCACGATAAGCGCGCCCTCGTAATCCACCGTGCTGAACTGAATCAACTCGCCTCGTTTCTTCACGACCTGCTGTTGACGGTATGCCGCCACGCACGCCTGCGAGAGACGAAAACCGCCTTTCTCGCCCTGCGCGTCGAGCCACGCCAGCGCCGCCTGCTCCTGCATCGTCCAGAGCGCGCCCTGCTTCTGATTAAGCTGCCATTCGCGTTTCGCGTTCATCAGCACATCGTGCCGTTTACCATTGCGGGTGACGACCGGGTTAGCCCGCAGCGAAAAACGCAGCGCGGTGCCTTCATCAGGCGCTGGCGCGAACGGGCGCGTCTGAATTTCAAACAGCGGGTGCGTGCGCTCGGGCGCGCTTGCTGAAAGCAGATAAAAGCAAAAGCCATTTTGCAGCGTCTCGCGCCGATAGAGGTACTGCCGCTGCGCCACGCCCGGAAACAGCTCCCACAACCACTGGTGCATGACATATTCGCCGCGCGCCATCATCTCCATCAGCCGCTCCGGCGTGAGCCTGGCGGTGGGGAGCGTTATTTTTGAGAGATACATGTCGCCTCCTGCGTCAGTCGTCCTTGCTGCACCGTCCGGATGTCGAAATCCCAGCGCCGGCGGCTGAGCGGCTGGTCACGCCAGATCTGGATCTCATCCGCCGTGAGGCCGTCGTGCTCGCCCTCCCACCAGAGGTGCGGATGAAACTGCGCGAGCGCGCTCAGCGCCGGGTTAAGCTCGCTTAATGCCGCGCCGTAGCGCGCCTGTGCTTCGCGCAGCAGCGAGGCGGCCTCGCCTTCGCACAGATGCGGCCAGAGCGGCAGCCCGAGCGGATGGCTTTTACGTCCGAGGTATAACGGAAAAACCGGCGCGCGCAGTGCCGTCTGTAAGGCCTCAAGCGTATAAGGCGCGCCGGGCGTCGCCGCGACGGCGACGAGCCAGTAGCCATCGGCGTAGTAATCGCGGCGCGAAAGCGTCGTTTCGAGCATCTGCGCGTCGCGCAGTTCATCTTTACGGGTGAAATAGCGCACTTTGCGGGCTTCGCGCGGCACCTGCACCGTGTGGTAGTCACGCGCCCAGGCGCTTGATTTCCCGGCGCAGACGATAAACTGATAATGCTGATTCAGCGTGTTTAACGCCGCCTCGTCGTCACGCCGGATGCCGAGTGCTGCGGCAAGCAGCCCGAGCAGCGCCGAGCGCCCCGGCAGCGCGCGCGTATGGCGCACCTCGCCGACGGCAATCTCTCCCCAGGAGGCCATCGGCCCCTGAAGCTGAAAAATAAGATAGCGGTTCATCGTCGCCCCTTATGCGCTGATAAAATCCAGCAGTTGCGCGACGGAACCTTCCCCTTTATCGCCATACAGCACCGCGCACGGCGTCGCCTCGCCGCCATAGACGTTATTCATGTTGTCGCGAAGCGTGATGATGCGGCGCACCGCCTCGTCAAGCTGATCGTGGCCGGTCACTGGCTCCCAGAACGCGGCGGCCAGCGAGCGCGGCTGCTCCGTGCTTTTCTCGGCGAGCGCCCAGCTGGCGTACGCGCGCGAGGCGAAACTATTCTGCTTGCCTGTGGGGGAGATTTTCAGCGTACATTCGCCCAGCGCCCGCAGCGTTTTCGCCATAAGCTGTTCGTCGCCGTTGAGGTTTTCCAGCAGGCGATCGCCTCGATGCACAGATAGGTGTAAAAAAGCGCCGAGCCGAAACCCAGCTCGCCAATATGTCCGGCGCCGGCGTCTTCCGCCGCGGCCTGGCGCAGATCGTCCACCGCCGTGAAGAAATCATCTTCCATCAGGGTTTCGCCAACGCCGAACGCGTGGGCGACCTGACAGGCGGCTTCAATATTATGCTCCGGCGTGGACGCGAGCATGCGGCCAAACAGCGCGATATCCACCGCCATCGCGTCTTTGCGCAGGAAATTCAGTTCATCTACCGTCGGCGCGCGTTTTTCCACTGCCAGCGTGCGGGCCAGCACATGCACACTTTCTCTTTCCGTCGGACTGACATGCGCGAGCTGCTCAGTGTCGGTGTTAATGAGGGGATCTTTCTCGAGCTTTTTCTTATCTTTTTCGCTTTTCACTTTGCCGAAACAGGCTGCGATCGCGCCGCCCCACTCAATGGCTTTGGCCTGCGCGACGCCGCCCGCCAGCATGATCTCCGCCGCCTCGCGGCCGATGCGCGCGGTGCGGGTGCCGATATGCCCGCCGAGCGCCGCCTCAAAGAGCTCCGAGGTGCGCCAGGCGCGCTTGAGGCTTTGCGAGGAGACACGCAGGCGCGACGCTCCGCCGATGGTGACGGTTTTCGGCGCGCCGGTGTCGTCGCGGTTCAGGTTAGCGGCCGGGTAAGCGGTTAACAGATGAAGCTGAATAAACGTTGTCATGTGAATGTTCCTTATTCCTGAGTGGTGGCCGTGTCGACCGGTAAATTGGTGTTTTCTGCGTCCGGGGCGTCGGAAGGGTTACCCGCCATGTAATAGTCCAGCGCCCAGCGCACGCGGATATAATCGGTCGGGGCACGCCTGCGCGCCGCGCGGCGCTCGCGTTCGTCTTCTTCTTTGCACCAGCGGAAAACGCCCTCCGCCAAATCTGGCAAATTGGCCACGCCGCCGAGTAACTGCACCGCGCGGCGTAGCTGGCGGAACAGCTCCTCCTGGGTGCGCGCCTGGCTGAGCCGCCGGAAGCGCAATTCAGACATCACCGCATGGTTGCCCTCTTTGTGGCCGAGCTGTTCGGCAAAAGAGGCGCGCGTATCTACCGTTTTGATATGGGCGACCAGCGCCGCGACAATGCCGAGCGCATAGAAGCGCCATTCGCGCCCCTCCACGTTCCAGAGCGTTGGCACGCGCGTCGCGAGTGAGTTAAACCCCTCGCTGAGCCGCACCTCGTTCAGCGTATGGCTGCGGCGCAGGCTGGCGCGTAACCGCCGTCCCTGCTGTTCATTAAGTAGCGCATGCCATTTGAGTAAAGACTCACGGTGCGCCTGCGATAAGATGCTCACTTAGTTTGCCTCCTGCGGTTTTTTCGCCCGCGCGCCTTTCGCTGCAGGCTTCGTTTTCGTCTGCGTGAAAAACTTTTTGCGGGCTTTCATGATGTCTGCGAATTCCGTGCGCTCCTGCGGGTTGGTCAGGGCGTGGTCGTCAAAATAGCGACGCGTATACCGCCAGATATCGCTATTCCAGGCGCTGAGCAGCGCGCGGTTGTCGCCGGAGGTATCGGCTTTAACCGCCTCGACCAGCTCCAGAAACCGCGATTGCGTCTGCTGCCAGAAATCAACGTCGATAAAGCTGAAATCACCGCGCACGGTCGCGCCTTCGCCGAACCACGCTTCTTTCAGCGCGCTGCGTAATTTGCTGAGCATCAGGGTGGCGACTCGCGCCGCGTCGCTCAGGGTCTGGCGGATAAACGGCTGTTGCGATTCGAGAAGTTGCAGGAAGGGCAGATGATGCTCATACCAGCAGCGGGCCTTCATGTTGTCGAAGTCGTAGCCAAAGCACCAGAGCCCGGTTTCCGCGCCGGGCAGCGGTTTTTGCTGGCGGATTTTGACGATACGGGCAGGCTGCTCCTGGTTGTTGTCGCTTTCGCTTTCCATCATCAGCCCCAGCCAGTCGCGCCACAGCAGGCCGCCCGGCTGCCCTTTCACGGAGAACATCTCCCCGCCTTCTTTTTTGGGGATGCGGTGCGGCGTTAAAGGGTGCATCCAGCCCACATAGTTGACGCCGTAGTTTTTGACGGTCATGGACGTCAGCAGCGCGTCGCCCGGCTCGCCGCAGAGATCGCAGGTGCCCGGCTGTGTAGTGGAGAAATCCACGCGAATGCGCCGAGGCATGCCCCAGTACGCCTGCAGCGCATCGGCCTGCTCCGGCGTAATGATATCGCTCGCTTTTTCACTGGTGCGGGTCGGCGCGAGCCACGGGAAGACGCGGGCGTCGTAGCTGGCCGGGCGCGGGAGACGCCCCTCGCGCTGCGGCAATACGTTAAGCCACAGCCTGCGCCACAGCGCCGGGTGCTCGCCCTGATAGCGGTGCAGTTCCAGCAGCGTGGTCATTGGCCCACCGCCGCGCAGCCCGGTGCGGTAACCCTTCCCACCTGATGGCGCATTTAGCTGCAGCGAAAAGAGCGCCAGCGCCGCACAGTGCGGGCAGAATTTTTCAGTGGTGCCGCGCTTAATAAAATGATCTTTATTGAGCTTTAGTGTCTGGGCGCCCGGCGTTTCCGGCAGCAGCAGCGCCAGCGCGACACTTTCACCGTCGAGCGGCTCGAAATCCTGCATAAACGAGGGCGTATCCGGGCCAAATTCAAACAGTTTCTCCAGCGGCGCCAGGGCGTTGCGGATAGTGTCAGCCGTTAAGCCGTCCTCCCAGATATCCTCCCAGCTTTCGGCGTCTTTCGGGGCGAGCGACGTTTGCAGCAGCCCGAGCAGAAACTGCCAGGCCGCGCCCTGAAAATCCGGACGCGGTAAAATCAGGTCCAGAATGTTTTCATCGACCAGATCCAGCGGCGCGATTTTCCCACGGGTGCCGTCGCGGTAAATAACGGGGAGCCATTTTGTGGTGATTAATGAACTCAAAACATATCCCTCCCTTGCCTGACAGATATCCCGCAGGCATGCGTCCTTTAAAGGTTTAAATAATGGATAGTAGCAATTAATAAAAACAATTAATTCATATCAAAAATAATTCAATCACCTCGATCGAACTCATTGAAAAATACGCCTGAAGATTCAAATAAAAAGTGACATAGCGCTAAAAAAACATCAAAAGAAAAATTACACCTTTTATTTTATTTCTTATCTATTACCCTTATTTCGTTCCCGTCGATATTAACCGGGATAAACCGGTGTATTTTTTCTCCTGGTGTTTAACCGTTCCCCGCTTTCGCGGGGATAAAAACCCCAGGGCAAGTGCCCTGGGATTGACTAAGCTACGCCTCGCCGATAAGCCCCTCTTTGGCTGAATAGCCGCCCGGCAGCAGAATCACTACCGCCTCTGGTTTACGCTGCGCGCTGCACCACTGAGAGAGCGCCTCGCCGCAAAGCAGCGTGAACTCGTCGCGGTGCTTGTCCCACCAGCTTTTGCGCACGCGCAGCGCGCTCATCTCCCAGGCGTTATCGCCCTGCGCGTAGGGCGATATGCCCTGCGGAGTGTCCCTGGCCAGCCAGAGATCGATCGTGAGTTCGCCAATACGGGTCGAGACGTCCGGCCCCCATAGCTCCGCGCTCTCAACGCTGTAGCCAACGTCGAGGGAAATTTCATACTTACTCGCAATGGCGCGCTGGCAGTAATAGTCGGCCAGCGCCTTCTCTTCAGAACGTTTCATGCCTTCCGGCACCTCAACGTCTTCGCCATATACGGCTTCAATTAACAGGCGTGCTGCTTCCGGCATCCGTATTTCGCCCTGCTCGCGCAATATCCGCTGGGTCAGCCAGAGCCGCGAATGCGCCGGATAAACGTAACTGGTATTACGCATGGCGGAGGTCAGCCATTTCTCATCCGGCTGCGCCTGCCAGCGCGGCGCCAGAATATCCAGACGTGGCACGGGGCGTTCATCTGCGCCGGTTAATTTAAGCTGCCCCTGTTTATCACGAGTATGCCGCTGCAAACGTCCGGCGCGCTGAATTAATAAATCGACCGGCGCGAGATCGCTAATTAAATAATCCAGATCGATATCGATGGATTGTTCTATTACTTGAGTAGATATAATTACTTTACCGCTTCGATTAACCGCATTTTGTTTTCCGAACCATTCCAGCGTTTTTTGTTCCTTATCATTACGGTCGATAAACGCGAAACGACTATGAAATAAAATAATATTCTCTTCCGGGATATTCCCCCGGCGAATTAATTCCCGGTAGCTGTTCACGGCATCGTCGACGGAATTTCGTATCCAGCCGATACAGCCGCCCTCGCGCGCTACCGTCTCGATCTTATCAAAGCACGCGGCGTCATCTTCCATCCAGCCGATGCCGACGCGCCGCTGCACCTGCGCACGCGTGGCGACGCGCTGCCCGTCAATGCCCTGCGCGTGGAGATGCGTTATCCACGGGTAGTCGTCAGGCCCGAGGCGGGGCGATTCCCGCGTGGTGTTGAGTCCTTTATAAAAGGCGGCGATTAGACGGTCGCGCTGGGCCTGCGAAAGCGTGGCGGAAAGCAAAATCGTGGCGTTGCCGTAGCGGGCACGCGTCTCGACAAGCTTTTCCACCACATGAGACATGTACGCATCGTAAGAGTGGATTTCATCGGCGATGAGCACTTTATCGTTCAGGCCCAACAGGCGCAGATTCTGGTGCTTAAACGCCATCACCGCCATCATCGCCTGGTCGAGCGTGCCGACGCCGGTTTCAGCGAGCAGTGCCTTTTTAGGCGACTGCGCAAACCAGGCGGCACAGCCTTCATACGCGGCGGCCTCATCGCCGGAGTCGTTCGGCAGTAATTCACGCGCCCAGATGGAGGCATTAAATCCCGCAGAGAGTTTGCGCGCGCTGTGCGCCAGCACGAGGCTTGGATGACTGCCTTCACGATAGAGCCGCAGCCAGGCCTGCGACATCCGCGCATACATGGCATTCGCCGTCGCCATCGTCGGCAGGCCGATATAGAGCCCGCGCGCCTGCCCCGCCGCCATCAGGCGATGCGCCAGCACCAGCGCCGCCTCCGTTTTTCCGGCGCCGGTGACATCTTCAAGAATGATGAGATGCGGGCCTTTCGCGTGAATATCCATCTCCAGCGCTTTTTGCTGAAGCGGCGTAGGTCTGGTGATAAAAGGAAAAAGCGTTTCGATGCCGTTAAAGGGCGCGACGTCGCTTGCTGGCGGCAACAGGCGCAGCGCCCGTTGCGCCTGTTTAACAGCGCGTGCCCAGTACTCCTCAAACGGCATCGCCTGCGCCACCCAGGGGAAGTACAGATTCGCGGAGCCCGTCCAGTCCGCCAGTACCGTGAGCGCGGAGACCAGCCAGCTTTTCTCCGGGAACGCCTCCCGCCAGCTATCGTCTTTCCACTGCGCCGGCAGCGCAACCGCCGGGAAGAGTGCATTCACCGCGCCCGCAAACGCTCTGGCGGTAGCGATATCTTCCGGCAGGAAATCGTTATGGCAGTTTTCACAGGAGACGGGCTTGCCGTGATGGCCGAGCACCGCAGGCATCCAGCGGTCCAGCACGCGTTTACGCTCACGCGCCGACAGCGGGCCTGTCATGCCCTGCGCCACGCAATCACCAAGATGGTTTTGCCACAGCCACGTGCCGGTGACGGTGTGGTGATGGCGGCTGTCGTTAACATCGCGCTGGCCGCACGCCAGCGCGTCGCAGCGGTATTGTTGCTGAAACAGACGCGCAAATTTGCCAATATCATGCCAGCAGAGCAGCCAGGCGAAAAACGTGGCCGCCGTTTCGCGATCGTCTATCCCGAGCGTCGCAAAGAGAGATGCGGCGTTAAAGTGGTTTTCCATCACCATCACGTATCCGCATGCAGCTACATCAAGGGAATGCCATTGCAGCAGGTGGTATTCATCGCCCCGATGGTTTTCGCCCTTTCGTGACTTACCCCAGTATAAATATCCGCTCATAAATCAGTCCTTTGCAAAATTCCGCCTATTCTGCGGCGCACGCCGGAATCGTACCGTGAGCGCAAGCGTATTTCCTTTTCCCTGAAAATATACAATTAACTGATATATAAAGGATTTACATTGAAATGACTGATAAAAAACGCCTCCCAGTTGCGCCCTTCGCCCGCGCTTTCTTATGCTTAACGCCTGAAATCAAGGAGCCTCCATGAACCACCACGACACCTTTCCACAGCGCGTTTATCAGATTGTCGCCGCCATCCCGGAAGGCTGCGTCACGACCTATGGCGAGGTGGCGCGGCTGGCGGGCTCGCCGCGGGCGGCGCGTCAGGTAGGCGGCGTGCTAAAGCGTCTGCCGGAAGGCAGCACGCTGCCGTGGCATCGGGTGGTGAATCGTCACGGGGAAATTTCGCTGACCGGGCCAGATTTACAGCGCCAGCGGCAGGCGTTGCTCGCGGAGGGCGTGCAGGTCTCAGGGAAAGGAGAGATCGACCTGGTGCGCTACGGGTGGCGCTACTGAAAAGCGCCTCCGAAGAGGCGCTTGTGCGGGTTTAGTACGTCGTCGGGGCCGGAACCGCGGAGGACGGCGTGACCTGCGTCGGCGAGGTTGACGGCACGCTTGTCACCGCACCGCCACCAGACTGTACCGGCACCGCGGTCTGCTGCACCGGCACCAGCGTCAGGTCGATTTTGGTGCCACCTTCGTTCACCGCAGGCTGGACGCGGTCGGTGATAAACACCAGCTTATCTTTAACCGTGATCGCCGCACTCAGCAGAACGCGGGCGTTCGGCTGAATGTCGGACGGGTTAAACGGCAGCACGAAGCTGAACGGCGCCTGTTTACCTTCGGTACGCACCACTTTCTGCGCCAGCACTTTCGACGGCGCGTTCGCCTGGGTGGCGTCAGAAAGGGTCACGGTCAGCACGGCGTCCGGCGGCAGAGCCACTTTCTGGCGGATCCAGACGGTACCGGAAACGTTCGGCTGCTTAATCACCGGCTTGGTCGCGACGCCGGAAGTATTCGGGTTCGGGGCTGGAACAGCAATATCAGCACTTTTATCCTGCGCGCAACCGGCCAGAGCAACGGCAACGGCTAAACCACTTAACATGTGCACGAGTTTCATGGCGTTCTCCTTATTTTCATTCCACCAGTAAGCGCCAGGCACTCACCAGCGTGAGCTGTTACAACATGTTTGTCGTGCTAAGTGTGGCACATATCACTAATTTTCGCCTGGAAACGGGGCGCTATTAAGATTATTTAACCCCTCTGACCAGTTGCCGTTCTGCGTTATAATCGGGATATATTCATTCGCACGGCTGTGCATTTCCCGGTATGTAGAGGACCCTTTATGAGTCAGGCGCTGAGCAACTTACTCGCGTTATTAAATCTGGAAAAAATTGAAGAAGGGCTCTTTCGCGGCCAAAGCGAAGATCTCGGCTTACGGCAGGTGTTCGGCGGCCAGGTCGTCGGCCAGGCGCTGTACGCCGCCAAAGCAACGGTGCCCGAAGAGCGTCTGGTGCATTCATTCCACAGCTATTTTCTGCGCCCCGGTGACAGCCAGAAACCCATCGTTTATGACGTGGAAGTGCTGCGCGACGGCAATAGTTTTAGCGCGCGGCGCGTGGCGGCTATCCAGAACGGTAAACCGATTTTTTATATGACCGCGTCGTTCCAGGCGCCGGAAAGCGGCTTCGAGCATCAGAAACCCATGCCGCCTGCGCCCGCGCCTGACGGGCTAAAATCGGAAACGGAGATTGCCCGCTCGCTGGCGCACCTTTTGCCGCCGCAGGTGAAGGACAAATTCCTGTGCGATAAGCCGCTGGAGATCCGCCCGGTAGAGTTTCACAACCCGTTAAAAGGCCACACGGCGAAGCCGGAGCGTCAGGTGTGGATGCGCGCCAACGGGCAGATGCCGGACGAGGTGCGCGTGCATCAGTCGCTGCTCGGTTATGCATCGGATTTCAATTTCCTGGTGGTGGCGCTGCAACCGCACGGCGTTGGCTTCCTGGAGCCGGGGATGCAGGTGGCGACCATCGATCATTCGATGTGGTTCCACCGCCCGTTTGATATGAACCAGTGGCTGCTTTACAGCGTAGAGAGTACGTCCGCCTCCAGCGCCCGCGGTTTTGTGCGCGGTGAGTTTTATACGCAGGACGGCGTGCTGGTCGCCTCGACCGTGCAGGAAGGCGTGATGAGAAAGCGCGGATAATTTTTTTGCGACCCGGCGGGTGATCCGCTCTACGGTTAACGACGGTAGGTGTGAGCGTCTTTTTTAGGGTGGGTAAGCGTCAGCACACCCACCTTTACATTCATAGCCCCTTTCATGGCGGGTGCGCGTGGCTTACCCGCCCTACGTTTAATACAGTCTATGTGATCGTCTTTTGTAGGGTGGGTAAGCGAAGCGCACCCACCTTGCCACTCGCCCCCATAAAAAAACCTCCCGCATGCGGGAGGTTTTTTGCTCCGGAGATAACGCCGCTATCAGGCGTTGTAGGCGTTCTCGCCGTGGCTGTTGACGTCCAGCCCTTCGCGCTCCTGCTCTTCGGAGACACGCAGGCCGACAGTCAAATCTGCCGCTTTATAGGCGATAAACGCGACCACAGCAGACCAGACAACGGTGATGGCGATGCTCTCAAGCTGCACCAGCACCTGATGACCCATCGTCACGCCCGCCGCGTAACCCACACCGCCAAGCGATGTTGAGGCAAAAATACCGGTCAGGATGCAACCGACAATCCCACAGACGCCATGCACGCCGAATACGTCGCACGGGTCGTCAACGCGCAGCCAGCGTTTCAGCAGCGTGACGCCCCACAAGCCCGCCAGACCCGCCGCAATACCCACGATAAGCGAGCCGCCCACGCCGATGTAACCGCACGCAGGCGTTACGCCCACCAGACCGGCAATGGCGCCGGAACACGCGCCCAGCAGCGACGGCTTACCGCGCAGCGCCCATTCGCCAAAGACCCAGGCAAGGATAGCCGCCGCCGTTGCAACAACCGTGTTCACAAACGCCAGACCCGCGATTTCGTTGGCGGCGCTGGCGGAGCCGGCGTTAAAGCCGAACCAGCCGAAGTAGAGGATCGCAGTGCCGGTAAAGACCATCGGCAGGTTATGCGGTTTAAACGCTTCTTTGCCGAAGCCAACACGCTTGCCAACCAGATACGCACCCACCAGACCCGCTACCGCCGCGTTAATGTGCACCACGGTGCCGCCCGCGAAATCCAGTGCGCCGTCAGAGGCCAGCAGGCCGCCGCCCCAGACCATATGCGCAATCGGCACATAGGAGAAGGTGAGCCACACCGCCACGAAGATAAGCACGGCCGAGAAGCGGATGCGTTCCGCCAGCGCGCCGACGATAAGCCCCACGGTGATACAGGCGAAAGAGCCCTGGAACGCCACGTGGATGTACTGATAGAAGGTGCCCATCAGGTCGGTGATTTTAATACCTTTCAGCAGCAGCCAGTCGACGTTGCCAAAGAAGCTGCCGCCGCTGCCGAACGCCAGTGAGTAGCCATAGACCACCCAGAGGACGCAGACCAGCGCGAACGCGACAGACACCTGCGTCAGCATCGAGAGCACGTTTTTCGCGCGGATAAGACCGCCGTAAAACAGCGCAAGCCCCGGGATGGTCATAAAGAGCACCAGCGCGGTGCAGATCATCATAAAAGCGTTATCGGCTTTGTCCGCCACCGCGGGCGCCGCCAGGGCAATACCTGGCAGAAGAGCAAGCAGGCCGAAACCCGATTTGAAAGCTGTGTGTTTCATCTTGTGCATTCCTGTAACGGTTGGCCAGAAATCAGAGAGCCGCTTCGTCGGCTTCGCCGGTACGAATACGAATCACGCGTTGCAGTTCGGCGACAAAAATTTTGCCGTCGCCAATTTTTCCGGTCCACGCGGCCTTGCTGACCACCTCGATCACTTCATCCAGCTGATCGTCGGCGATTGCCACGTCGATTTTTACTTTCGGCAGGAAGTTCACGCTGTATTCGGCGCCGCGGTAAAGCTCGGCATGGCCTTTCTGGCGCCCGAACCCTTTCACTTCGGTGACGGTAAGCCCCTGAATGCCAATGGTGGAGAGTGCTTCACGCACATCTTCCAGTTTGAACGGTTTGATTACCACGGTAACCAGCTTCATAGATCCCCTCCAGTCAGAAATGGGTAATTCGGCAGCGACGATGATCTGTTAAAGCAAGTGGCGTGCCAGGAATAGAAAAGCGTGCGGCGGCGGCAAAAACTGCGGCAGGAAAGCAGGATTAATTGAAGGAAACGGAAGGCTGAAAACAAAAACGCACCATGCGAGTGCACGGTGCGTTACATTTTTGCACCACTAACGATGCGTGTTAGCAGAACGCCTGATTTTGGTGCATCAGGCGCTGAGCGGCTCCTCTTTGGCGGCGGCCTGTAGCTCTTCACCCGCAAGCTGGAGCTGATACATCTGCCAGTAGCGCCCGCGCGCCTCAAGCAGCGCCTGATGGCTGCCCCGCTCTACCGCCTGCCCGCGATGCAGCACCAGAATGGTGTCGGCTTCCACGATCGTTGAGAGGCGATGCGCGATAACCACCAGCGTCGTGTGCGGCCGGATAGCGGCCAGCGCATGCTGAATCGCCTGCTCGGTGCCGGAATCAATATTCGCCGTCGCCTCATCAAGGATAAGGATTTGCGGCGCGTCCACCAGCACGCGCGCCAGCGCCAGCAACTGTTTCTGCCCGACGGAGAGATTATTGCCCTGCTCGCCAAGACGGGTATGGATGCCCTCGCTCATGCCGCGCGCCAGCTCGGCCAGTTGTACCGTTTCCAGCACTTCCCAGACGCGCGCTTCGTCGATATCACGCCCGAGCGTGACGTTCGCGAAGAACGAATCGGCCAGCACGACAGGATCCTGCTGCACCATCGCCACGCCTTTACGCAGCACGCCGTGGCTGAGCGAGGCGAGCGGTCGGCCATCAAGGCGGATTTCGCCGCTGCTGGGCGGGTAATACCCCATCAGCAGGCTCGCGAGCGTGCTTTTGCCGCTGCCGGTATGCCCGACCAGCGCCACGAAGTGACGGGACGGCACCGAGAGCGAAATGTCTTTCAGCACGAACTGATCGTCGCGATAGGCGAAAGAGACGTTATCCACCTCAATCGCGCCGCTCGTCAGCGGGCGCTCGTCGTGGCCGTAATCCTGGCGCGGCCTGTCCATCAGCTCGAACACACGTTCGCCCGCCACCAGCGCCTGCTGCAAAATCGACTGCTGGGTGGTGAGCTCAATCAGCGGCTCGTTAAGACGGCCCAGATAGCTGATAAACGCGTAGAGAACCCCCACCTGAATCGTCCCGATGGCGGTAAAGCCGAACAGCATCAGCAGGCCGCACAGCACCAGCGCGGAAAAGAGGCTCAGCAAAGGGCGCAGCAGAAAGCCGTCCAGGCGCAGCGTCTGCATTCGCGCCAGATAGTGCGAATGGCTGGCGGCGTTCATGCGCTCGCCAAAACGCGTCTGCTGACGGAACTGCTGGATGACATTCATCCCGCTGATGACCTCATTAAAGCCGTCGTTGATGTCCGCCAGATAAGTTCGCACCCGGCGCACAATCGGCGTGCTGTAGCGCTGATAAATCATCATGACGATAAGCACCGCCGGGAAGATAGTGATGGCCACCAGCGCCATGCGCCAGTCGAGGCTGAACATCGCCACCAGCATCGCGCCGATAAGCGCGGCGCTGCGCAACACCGTCGCCACGACCGTGACATAGAGATCGCGGATCACCTCGGTATCGTTAGTGACGCGCGAAATCAGCTGCCCCACCGGCTGCGTGTCGAACGCGCTGAGCGGCTGGCGCAGCGCGGCATCCATTACATCAGTACGCAACTGTTGCACCACGCCCACCGCCGCCTGGTTAAACAGCAGCGCCTGCCAGTAGTGCAGCCCGGCGGCGAGGATTTGCAGCAGCACATACGCGAACGCCAGCCCGGCCACCAGCCCCAGCGGCAGCTGGTTTTTCGCGACCAGGTTGTCGATGAAGTAGCTGATGAGCGCGGGGCCAGTCACTTCCGCCGCGGCGGCCACCCACAGCATCAGCACCGCGCCGCCGAGCGGTTTACGCCACGGCGAGCCATACGCCAGCAGACGTTTCAGCGTCGGCCAGCTTTTTACGGTATTACGCATTCAGCGCCTCCTCGTCGTTCTCTTCCGGCGCGTCATCCAGCGCCGCTTCGAGCTGCTGGTAGCGATACATATCCCGGTACCAGCCGGGCTGTGCCGCGAGCGACTCATGACGCCCGCGCTGCGCCACCTGGCCGTGTTGCAGCACCAGAATTTCGCTGGCTTCGGTCAGCGCCGACAGCCGGTGCGCGCTGATGATAACCGTGCGGTTTTCGCCCCACTGGCGCAGGTTATGCAGAATCTGATGTTCAGTACGGCCGTCAACGGCGGAGAGCGCGTCATCCAGCACCAAAATTTCGGCCTCCAGCAGCAGCGCGCGGGCAATAGAGATGCGCTGCTTCTGCCCGCCGGAGAGCATCACGCCGCGCTCGCCGACTTGCGTGTCATACCCCTGCGGCAGACGCAGAATATCGTCATGCATGCAGGCGAGTTTCGCCGCCTGTTCGATCTCTTCCTGCGTGGCGTCGGGCTTACCGAGCGCAATATTGCTGGCGACCGTATCGGAGAATAAGAACGGCGTCTGGTTGACGACGGCGAGCCGCCCGCGCCAGTCATCCAGATGCACGCGGTCAAGCGAGACGTTATGGAACGTAATCTCCCCTGCGTCGAGATCGAAATGGCGCTGGATAAGCGACAGCACGCTGGTTTTCCCGGCACCGGTCGGGCCGCACAGCCCCAGCATCTGGCCGGGTTTCAGCGTGAACTGCACGTTACGCAGCGTATCGCGCGCAGCATGTGGATAGCGAAATTCTCGGATAGCCACGTTCAGCACACCGCGCCCGGCGGGCAGCGACGCCTGGCCATCTTTCACTACCGGCGCCTCCGCCAGCAGCGCGCGAATGCGGCTGTACGCTGCGCTGCCGCGCTCGACGATGTTAAACATCCACGCCAGCGCCAGCATTGGCCAGATCATCAGGCCCAGATACATCGTAAAGCTGGTGAGCTGGCCGAGCGTCAGCGTGCCATTCATCACCATCCAGCTGCCGCCGCCGATAGCCAGCAGGTTCGCCATGCCAATCGCGATATAAATCGTCGGGTCGAAACGGGCGTCCACGCGCGCCACACGCAGGTTTTTCACGCCGGTATCGCGCGCGTCTTCAGAAAACAGCGCCGACTGTCTGTCTTCCAGGCCGAACGCTTTAATCATGCGGATGCTGGTCAGGCTCTCCTGCGTTCTGTCATTCAGCGACGAAAACGCCGCCTGCGCGGCTTTGAAGCGGTGATGTAGCTGATCGCCGTAGCGCTTGATGACAATCGCCATCACCGGCATCGGCAACAGCGCCAGCAGCGTGAGCTGCCAGCTGATCTGCGTACACATGATGACCAGCACCGCGCAGCCCATCACCAGCGAATCGACCAGCGTGAGCACGCCCTCGCCAGCGGCGAAGACCACGCGGTCAACATCGTTAGTGGCGCGCGCCATCAAATCACCGGTGCGGTGACGCAGATAAAACTCCGGATGCTGGCGGCTGAGCTGGCGGTAAAAATCGCGCCGCAGTTCAACGGCAAGCTGATAGGACGCGCCAAAAAGCAGCACGCGCCAGACGTAGCGCAGCAGATAAACCACTATTGCAATCACCACCAGCAGGCCCACCCACAGCAGCACCTGGCGCGTGGTGTAGTGGTGTTGAGTGACGCCATCGACAACGTAGCCCACCACTTTTGGCGGCACCAGTTGCAGAATGGCGATAACAATAAGCAGGGCAACCGCGCCGAGGTAGCGACGCCACTCCCGGCTAAAATACCAGCTTAACTGAGCAAATAATCGCACGCGAAATTCCTGATTGGTCTGATGATAAAGCGCGGGCGTCGTGGCAAGCCAGACGGTTCAGCGCTTAAGCGGCAGGGCCGTGGTGTATTTTATCTGCTCCATGGCGAAGCTCGACGTGACATCTGACAGCCCCGGCACCCGGTTGACCAGACGTTTATAAAAGTCATCATAGCTTTTCATATCGGCCACCTGTACCCGCATAAGGTAGTCGTATTCGCCCGCCATGCGCCAGAAACCGAGCACTTCCGGCATCTCCTCCACCACCGCGACAAACTGACTGTACCAGTCGCTGCTGTGATGCTGCGTTTTGATCAGCATAAAAGCGGTGAGGCCGAGGCCGAGTTTTTCCGGGTCGAGCAGCGCGACGCGCTTAATAATATAGCCGTCATCTTCAAGCCGCCGGAGCCGCTTCCAGCAGGGCGTCGTCGTCAGATTAACGGCATCGGCGAGCGCCTGCAAAGAGAGCGTCGCGTCCTCCTGAAGCAGCGCCAGCAGTCTGCAATCAATTTTATCTAACATTCCCGATTCCTGTAGAAAATTTTTCTCTCATATCAGCAACAGGCAGGCTAAATGGCAACTTATTTTCCTGAAAGATGCTTTACGCTGGGCACAAATTGATAAACCGGAACGTATCATGTCCAGCACCTGGGTTCACCACGCCATTAATGAGATCCACGCCGACGCCCGGCGATCCGCGGATACCCATTTGATCCGCTTTACCCTGCCCGCCTTTCCGGGCATCTGGTTCTATCTGAAAGATGAAAGCACGCACCCTACCGGCAGCCTGAAACACCGCCTGGCGCGCTCGCTGTTTTTATACGGCCTGAGCAACGGCTGGATCCGCGAAGGCACGCCGATTATCGAGGCCTCTTCCGGCTCAACCGCGGTTTCCGAGGCCTGGTTTGCCCGCATGCTGGGCCTGCCGTTTATCGCCGTGATGCCCGCCTGTACCGCACGGCGCAAAGTGGAACAGATTGAGTTTTACGGCGGCCGCTGCCACTTCGTGCAGAGCGCCTGTGAAATTTACGAGGCCTCCGAGGTGCTCGCCCGCGAGCTGCGTGGCCGTTATATGGATCAGTTTACCTACGCCGAGCGCGCTACCGACTGGCGCGGCAACAACAATATCGCCGACAGTATTTTCCGGCAGATGGCAGGCGAGCCGCACCCGGTTCCTGATTACATCGTGATGAGCGCCGGTACCGGCGGTACATCGGCCACCATTGGCCGCTATCTGCGTTATCAGGGGCACGCCACGCGTCTGATGGTGGTCGACCCTGAGAACTCGGTGTTTTACGATTACTGGCAGCAGCGCGACAGCGGACTGAAAAGCAGTGTGGGCAGCCGCATCGAAGGCATTGGCCGTCCGCGCGTCGAACCCTCTTTTATTCCTGATGTTATCGATGAAATGTTGCAGGTGCCGGATGCCGCGAGCGTGGCGGCGATGCAATGGCTTAGCGAACTGCTGGGCCGCAAAGTGGGTGCCTCCACCGGCACCAACATGTGGGGCGCGCTGCAGCTGGCCGCGCGGATGCGTGAAGAAGGCCGCAGCGGCGCTATCGTTACGCTGCTGTGTGACAGCGGCGAGCGGTATCTCGAAACCTATCACAACCCGGAATGGGTGGCGGCCTCGATTGGCGATATCACGCCCTGGCGCGCAGCCATTCAGGAACTCGTGGGTTAAGATGGGAAGGTGAAGATTAAAGCGGCGAGCCTTCGCCGCTTTTTATATGCATCATGCTTTTAAATTTATGTCACGCCCTGTTTATTCCAAAAATATAAAATAAAAACATTCCTGAAATCTATGCATATAATTTATTGATAAAATAAAACAATACAACTCCATCGTAATTATTGATTTTCATACTTTTGAAATAGCGAAGAATCACTTTTAAGAATTTATTAAAATCTATCTTGATAAACTCTGTATAAAATCACCTTTCTTTCTCCCGGTATGCTGGCCTAATGCAGCGCGCTATTTGTGGTTAGCCAGTCTATTACTGGACATATTTCGGATCATCCCGGCCAGATTGCGCAGGGATTGCTGGCATTCTGTAATCAGACACATAAGAGATAATATGTTGGACAAAAAAATCCTTTATATCGCTGCGATGATGATGTCTTTAAGCGCCTGTACCACCGCCCCTAAAAGCGCCCCGGTAAAAAGCAATGTGTCGCAGACGCCTGTCGTCCCCGCACAGCCTGCCCCGACACCGGTTGAATCCATGAATCAGTTAGCCCCCGTCAGCAGTGATACCAAACTGCGTCTTGAACGTTGCCTCGCGGAGACTAAACACCTTTCAGATATTAACCGTGAAAAATATCGTGAGCAGATCGACACGCTGTATCGCAGCATTAAAGCGACACAATATTACGCCTCTATCAGTAACGATCTGTCCAATATTATGGTGGAAACCATCACTCCTCTGTATCAATTCCGGGTCAATGACGCCTGCAATACAATTTCGCAGTCTCTTCTGGCCGAACTGAAAAAAGGCGCTGGGCTTGCTAAATGAGAGGTGATGGGATGAAGGGAAGCATCAAAAGCCATAAAAGCGCGATCGCTGTTTTACTGGCGCTCGCACTGAGCGGACAGTCGTCCTGGGCTGCGCAAAATAGCGCTGCCGTTCAGGGAAATGATTTTCTGTCGTCAATTCAGCAAATCGAAGTGAAGCAGATAGACTTCCCTGCCCCCACCCATCGTCAACAAACGCCATCCGCTTCCCGGGCGCAAATCAACGACCTCCAGCAGGAGATCGCTCGCCTGAAAAAACAGCTTAAAGCTGCGGAACAAGAGAAGAAAAGCCTCAGCGCCCCCGGCGATCTTCAGGCGCAAAACACGCAACTGCTGAAAGACAATAGCGCGCTTGCGAAAGAGAACGATCGCCTCTCCCGCAGCCTGCAAAACGCGCAGCGCGAACAAGGTGCTACCAGCACGCAACAGGCCGCGCGCATTGAAGCGCTGGAGCAGAAAACCGCGGAGCTTCAGGCGTCGCTTGCCAGCAAAACCGAAGAACTGGCGCAACTCAAAAAATCAAGCAACAGCCAGGCGGCGAGCGAAAGCGCACTGCAAAAACAGATTGCGCGTCTTGAAACAGAAAAAGCCGCCATCGCAGAGCGTAATACGAAAGACACCGCGCGTTTTAACCACGATATGCAGGCACTGCGCAATGAACTTAATAAGCGTGCTGATGAACTGGTAGCGCTGAAAAATGCGGGCGATAAACGCGCGCAGAGCCAGACCGCGCTGCAAAAACAGCTGGCGCAACTGGAGAAAGAGAAAGCGGCGATGACGGCGAAAAACGCTCAACTCTCTGAAGAATCGAATAGCAAAGCGCAGGCGCTGCAGGCAGAGCTTGATAAACGCAGTGCCGAACTCGCCGCGCTCCAAAAGGCAGGCAGCGAGCGCGAGAAGAGCCAGAGCGCGCTGGAAAAACAGCTTGCACAACTGGAAAAAGAGAAAACGGCGCTGACGGCGCAAAGTGCACAGAGCATCGATGCCGTTAATAAAAAAGCGCAGGCGCTGCAGGCAGAGCTTGATAAACGCACCGCCGAACTCGCCGCGCTCCAAAAGGCAGGCAGCGAGCGCGAGAAGAGCCAGACCTCGCTGCAAAAGCAACTCACGCAGCTTGAACAAGAAAAAGCGGCGCTGACGGCGCAAAGTGCGCAGGGCATCGACGCCGCAAATAAAAAAGCGCAGGCGCTGCAGGCGGAGCTTGATAAACGCACCGCCGAACTCGCCGCGCTCCAGAAGGCAGGCAGCGAGCACGAGAAGAGCCAGAGCGCGCTGGAAAAACAGCTTGCACAACTGGAGCGCGAGAAAGCGGCGCTGACGGCGCAAAATGAGAAGAGCATCGGTGCACTGAACAAACAACTCGCGCAGCTTGAGGAAGAGAAAGCCTCGCTCACCGAGCAGAACAGCCTGCTGATGAAGAACAGCTCGCTTAGCAAAGAAGAGAAAGCGAAACTGCAAAAAGCGCAGGCGGAGCAGACCGCATTGCTTGAGAAAAATCAGGCGGCAGAAGCCGCGCTTAAGGCGCAGATCGCCGCTCTTACGGAAAAACTCAACGCCTCAACAACCCTTGCCGCCACTTCGCAGGAAAAAGTCGCGGCCCTGGCCTCAGAGCTTGCCAGCCTGAAAGGCAGCCAGAGCGAAAAAGCGCAGGCGCTGCAGAGTCAGCAACAGCAGGCCGCGCAGATTGCCGCGGCAAAAGAAGCGCTCACTCAGCAGCTTGCTGCCGCCCAGGCAGATATCGCCACACTGAAGCAGTCGCTGGCAGACAAAGAAAGTCGTTTACAGCAGTCGGATAAAGCGCTGCTCGCGCTGAAAGAAGAGGCACAGTCGGCCAAAGCGCTGACTACCGCCTCCGCCACCAGCCAGCAAAAAACACAGGCTGAGCTGGATACGCTTAAACGCGCGAATGAAGAACTTAACGCCAAACTGGCCAGCCTGAGCGCGGAAAACACGGCGCAAAAAGCGCAGGCCGAGAAAGAAAAAGCAGAGTTGCTGGCGCAGGCGGAAAAACTGAAAGCCGACGCGGCAACGCAGGCGCAAACAGTGGCGGCGACGAAATCTGAAGCGGAAGTCAGCGCCGCGGCGCTTAAGGATAAAGCCAATAAGCAGTCCTATGCGAACGGCGTGATGTTCTCAAGGCTGGTGCAAAAGAGCATGGATCAGATGGCTGATCTTGGCATTAAAACCAATCTCCCCATCCTGCTGGCAGGCATTAAAGACGGCCTGGCGCAAAAAGTCGCGGTCGAGCCAAAAACGCTGCTGTCGCTGCATGAGTCGATGCTGAAAGAGCTTTCCAGCCGCGAAGAGAAGAAATATCAGGCGGGTATTGATCAGCTTGAAAAAGCCACCGCGAAGAAAAAACTGCTCAAGCGTAATAAATCGCTGTTCTTTGTGCAGGCGAAGGCTGGCAAAAAAGCCATCGCACCGGGCGAGACCGTTAACGTCACGTTTAAAGAGGCAACGTATGAAGGCCGCGTGATCAACAATAACGCCAATGTGCCGGTCACCTATGACGAAAACCTGCCGTATATCTTCCAGCAGGCGTTGGAGCTCGGTAAACGGGGCGGTGTGATGGAGGTTTACTGCTTCGCAGGCGATCTCTATAACCCGGATACCATGCCGCCGGATCTCTTCAACTATTCACTGATGAAGCTGACGGTCACTATCAGCGGTGGTAAATAAAAAAAGCCGGGGGTTCCCCCGGCTTGCTGGAATGCCTCATCATTCGGGGGAATAATCAAGGTGTGGATGGTCCAGCCAATGCGTCAAATAGTGGGCGACCGCCTGTCTGCTGCAGTGCCCGATCACTGGCAGATGCGGGAGCTCTGCCAGAAGCTGCGGCATCGCGTTGCCCATAATCAGCCCCTTCCCTGCCAGCGATAACATTTCGCGGTCGTTCATGGCGTCACCGAACGCCATACAATCCGCCATCGTAATGCCCAGATGCTGGCTCAACGCCTGCAGCGCCGCGCCTTTATTACAACCCGGCGGCAGCACCTCCAGACAGTCGAGCGCGGAAAAACAAATATGCGCCTGCGAACCAAGCGCCTGAGAAAGCTTAACGCGCAGCTCACACAGCGCGTCGTGATCGGCGACAAAGCAGATTTTCGTTACCTGATGGGCGGGAAGCCGCTTCAGATCGGTGAGCTGATAGCGAAACCCGCTCCAGGCGTGCGCATCCAGCAGCGCCGGATCGTCGTTATCCGTCAGCCAGCCGCTGTCGTTAAACACGTGCAGGCTGGCTGATGTATCCCAGTGGCCATGCAGCACCGCTTCCGCGACCTGCGGCGATAAATCTTCCGCGAACAGCAGCTCGCCCGACGGCGCATGAATGCGCGTGCCGTTGCCCGTAATGAGGAACGCTTCCAGCGCGATTTTTTGCAACATCTGCCGCATTTCCAGCAAATGGCGACCGGTTGCAAACGCCAGCGTCACGCCGCGCTGATGCAAACGGTGCAGCGCCATCTGTGTGGCTTCACCAAGCTGATGGTCTGGCATCAGCAGCGTGCCATCCATATCAAAAGCAGCCAGTCGCGCCATGGTTCGTCTCCCTCTGTCGGTTGACTTGCAGTATTGCCTGGCATATACGGAACTAATAGTGAAGAGTTAGGAAAAATCGTTCCGGGTTTATATGCGCCTTCTGAACCGACTTAATCAATTTCAGCGTTTGTGGCAGCCTTCCGAGGGCGCGCCGCAGGCCGTGACTATCAGCGAGCTCGCCGTGCGTTGTTTTTGCAGTGAACGCCACATGCGCACGCTGCTTCGCCAGCTTGAACAGCACGGCTGGCTTCGCTGGCATGCGCAGTCGGGCCGCGGCAAGCGGGGCGAGCTGATCTTTCTGGTATCGCCGCACACCGTTCGCGCCGGCATGATGGAAACGGTGTTAAGCCAGGGGCAGACGCATAATGCGCTGGCGCTCGCACAGCTGGCGTCCGGGCAACTGCGCCAGTTACTGCATCCGTTTCTGGGCGGCCAGTGGCATAACGACACGCCGACGCTGCGCATTCCCTACTACCGCCCGCTGGAGCCGCTCAAGCCCGGCTTTTTACCCGGCCGCGCCGAGCAGCATCTCGCCCGGCAGATCTTCAGCGGCCTGACGCGCTTTAACCCCGACACCGCGCGCCCGGAAGGCGATATGGCCCACCACTGGCGCGTTTCGCCGGACGGGCTCAGCTGGTGGTTTTATCTGCGCCCAACCCTGCACTGGCACAATCACGAGCCGGTAGACGCCTGGCAACTCCGCCAGCGGCTGCAACAACTGCTTGAGCTCGAGACGCTGCGCCAGCTTTTCGCGAGCGTCAGAGAGATTACGGTGGAGCATAAGCACTGCCTGCGTTTTGAACTCACGCGCCCGGATCACTGGCTCGCGTGGCGTCTTGCCAGTCACGGCTGTTATCTGGCGCATCCGGATGACACAACGATCGGCAGCGGGCCGTTCCGGCTCGCCACGTTTACGCCTGAGCTGGTGCGCATTGAAAGCCACGATCGCTGTCATCTCGGGCATCCGTTGCTGAACGCGGTTGAATACTGGATAACGCCCGGACTCTTCGACAGCGCGCTCGGTACCAGCTGCCGGCACCCGGTACAGATAGCCATCGGGCAGCAGGAAGAGCTCGTGCATCTGCGCCCCGTCAGCAACAGCATCAGCCTCGGGTTCTGTTATCTCGGCATCCGGCAAAACGGACGGCTCTCACACGCGCAGGCGCGCTGGCTGATGCAACGGGTTCACCGCAGCGGCATGATAGATTCCCTGCCGCTTGATGAGCATCTGATTACGCCAAGCAGTGAGCTGCTACCGGGCTGGCATCTGCCGCAATGGCCCGACGAGCCTCCGCCACCGCTGCCGCCATCGCTGACGCTGGTCTATCATCTGCCGGTGGAATTGCCGGTAATGGCACGCCAGCTTCAGCATGAGCTGGCACAGCGTGGATGCACGCTCACGCTGCATTTTCATAACGCGAAAAACTGGGACGGCTGTACGCAACTGGCGCAGGCGGATATCGTCATGGGTGACAGGCTGATTGGCGAAGCGCCGGAATATACGCTGGAGCAGTGGCTGCGCTGCGATCCGCTCTGGCGGCATCTGTTAACAGGCCCACAGCGGGCGCATCTGGAAGCCACTCTTGACGCGGTGCAAAGCCACCCTGATGAACAGAGCCGTCACGCGGCGCTGCGCGAGGTATGGCAGACGCTGATGCACGACGCCGTTATCACTCCGCTCTTTAATTATCGCTACCAGATAAGCGCGCCGCCGGGCGTGAACGACATTGAACTGAACGCGCTTGGCTGGTTTGATTTTAGCCGCGCGTGGCTGCCGCCGCCGCAAGAAGCTGGTGGACGCGGCGGTGCGGCGCTACCATAACGGTTTTGCTACTCAATGACAGGGGCTTTATGAAACGTGCCGTTGTGGTCTTCAGCGGGGGCCAGGACTCCACCACCTGCCTGATTCAGGCGTTACATCAATATGATGAAGTGCATTGCGTCACGTTCGATTACGGCCAGCGCCATCGCGCGGAGATTGATGTCGCCAGCGCCCTTGCCGCATCGCTGGGCGCGCGGGCGCATAAAGTGCTGGATGTGACGCTGCTTAATGAACTCGCGGTCAGCAGCCTGACGCGCGACAGCATCCCGGTGCCGGATTACGATCCTGACGCCGAAGGCCTGCCGAGCACGTTCGTGCCTGGCCGCAATATTCTCTTCCTGACGCTGGCCTCGATTTACGCGTATCAGGTGCAGGCGGAGGCGGTGATTACCGGCGTGTGCGAGACCGATTTTTCCGGCTATCCGGATTGCCGCGATGAATTTGTCAAAGCGCTGAATCATGCCGTTGCGCTCGGTATGGCACGCGATGTGCGTTTTGAAACGCCGCTGATGTGGCTTAACAAAGCCGAAACCTGGGCGCTCGCCGATTACTGGGGCAAGCTCGATGTCATTCGCCACCAGACCCTGACCTGCTATAACGGCATTCAGGGTGATGGCTGCGGCGAATGCGCGGCCTGCCATCTGCGCGCCAAAGGCCTTAGTCAGTATGAGGCCGATAAGCCTGCCATCATGGCGGCCATGAAACAGAAAACCGGGCTTAAATAGCCAGGTTTTTCCCGCTCAGGCGTTCAAATTCGCGGGCGTCGTGGCTGCAAAACAGCGTCACGCCCGCGCTGGCGTCAGCGGCCAGAAGCCGAAGGCGCTTCTGGTTCGCAAGCCTCGCGGCTTTATCTTTTTGCATCATCCACTGATAAAAGCGCAGGCCCGGCGTACAGTGCGGGTCTGCCGCCATTTCATCGCGATAAAACCACGCGTCGCCACCGTGCAGTAACCAGCCCTGCGGCGTATCAATCGCCACGCCCGCGTGCCCTTCCGTATGCCCCGGTAGCGGGATCAACAGAATTTCTGGCGGCAAACCGTCGAGCGCGCGCACCGCGCTGAAACCAAACCACGCCTCGCCATGTGGATGATAGCCATGCCAGCCGGAACGATTTCCCCATTGCCCCGGACGATAGCGCGCGCTGTCAAGCCACGTGCCGCGCCCTTCTGCAGCCGTCATTTCACGCTGCATCAGATGCACCTGCGCCTGCGGGAAATCGCTCAGCCCACCCGCATGATCGAAATCCAGATGCGTCAGCACAATGTGTCGGACGTCCTCCGGCTTAAAGCCGAGCGCTTTAATATGGTGCAGCGCCGTTAATGATTCCCGGTACTGGATATTATTCAGCGCCCGGAAAAAGAGTGGTAAACGGCGGCGCGGATGGCGCATATCGTCACAGCCAAAGCCGGTATCCACCAGCACCAGCCCGTGATGGTCGGTTTCAATCAGCAGGCAGTGGCAGATGAGGTGCGCATGCAGCCCTTTACTGAAGCCATCGTACAGCGCGCCGCCCAAAGGACACATACAACCGCAGTTGAGATGGTGTACTCGCATAGCCTCTCCTTCGTTGCGCAGTGTTCAAAATTTAACAAGGGCTTTGAAGTATAAACGTTACTGAAGAATGTGGCGGGAAAGGGGCGGCGAGTGACAGGCGCGAAGAGCCTGGGCGGTTTATTACGGCTGGCGGGGGAACGCCAGAGAGCCGAAGCTGTTGCGCTTCATGAGCTCGGTTTATCCCCGCTCGCGCGGGGAACGGCAGTTGTATCAAATTTCCAAATCCAAACCGCCCGGTTTATCCCCGCTCGCGCGGGGAACGGCCGGAGGCAATCAGGCAGGAGAGGATATAAGCCGGTTTATCCCCGCTCGCGCGGGGAACGGTTAGGGCTGTAAATCCCCCACTGGATAGCGGTCGGTTTATCCCCGCTCGCGCGGGGAACAGGCAAAAAATACCGCCGCGGCGCGAAGTGGATGCGGTTTATCCCCGCTCGCGCGGGGAACAGAAGTCTTTCGAAGCCTTCCGGCGCTGGGCCACCGGTTTATCCCCGCTCGCGCGGGGAACAGCAAAATTGCCGGCATCGGCACTAGAAGGAGTACGGTTTATCCCCGCTCGCGCGGGGAACAGTTGATTTTGGCAACCCATTCAATGCCCTGAGACGGTTTATCCCCGCTCGCGCGGGGAACAGTACCGCCGCCCGAAAAATTGCCGGTATCGGCACGGTTTATCCCCGCTCGCGCGGGGAACAGGAATGCTCTACTCCACCATTGACGTTGTTGTGCGGTTTATCCCCGCTCGCGCGGGGAACAGTTGCTGACCACCACTGTTACCGCCTCTGAACGCGGTTTATCCCCGCTCGCGCGGGGAACAGGTCGCAAATGTAAAACGCGACGTGGGCGCACTCGGTTTATCCCCGCTCGCGCGGGGAACAGGATTCGCCAACGGTGACGCCGGCGTTCGTATGCGGTTTATCCCCGCTCGCGCGGGGAACAGACTAAAAGTAACCCTTTGTACTGAATGGCATTTTTTCGCCTTCCACATCCTACCAACATTTTTACAACAACCCATCTTGTTAAAGAACGGCTGCCCTGTTGATTTTGAAGGCGTTTTTTCGCGACGCTTGTGGGCTGTTAACATCTACCGGATTGTTCACCCTGTGCGGTGATAAATCCATGATTGCCAGCACAAGCGCCACTTTTGCAGAATTTACCCTGTGATTTTTTCCAGTTTTTCACGCAGATCGCCCTCAATCGGTAAGGCTTTCTGCGTTTTCAGATCGATACAGACAAAGGTGATCAGCGCATCGGCGACCACTTCGCCTTCCGGCTCAAGCGTAATGACCTGGCTTAAGACCCCGCTTTTACCGTTAAGCTGCTTCACCTGGCTCGTGACAGTCAGCAGATCGCCAAGCACGGCAGGCCGACGGTAGTTGATATTGATATTGGCGACAATAAACGCGATGTTGTTCGCCATCATCCATTTAAAGCTTTCATCGTTTTCCAGCCCATCCCAGCGGGCTTCTTCAAGAAATTCCAGATAACGCGCATTGTTCACGTGCTGATAAACATCCATGTGATACCCGCGCACTTTGATTTGAGTCTGCATAGCGCTTGAACCTTTTCTTTTTGTAAGGGATACAGAGTGATATAAAAACAGAGGTCACACCACTGGTATGACCTCTTTAGTCTGGCAAAGTTTTTCAACTCTGCAAGCGTGGATGACTAACGATTAGAGGCGGATCCGGGAAAGATTACGTTCGACGAGCGAATTCCCCATTCCCGGCACCTGTTTTAAATCCTCAATAGACTTAAACGGACCATACTCTTCGCGATAGCTGACGATAGACTGCGCTTTCTTTTTACCCACGCCGTTCATCGCCTGTGCCAGTTCATCCGCCGTCGCGGTGTTAATGCTAACGGTTTCTTCTGGCGCATCCGCCGTGGTTTCCGGCTTCGCCTGTGGCGTAGTGGCGGCGGTTTTTTCTTTTACCGGCTCCGCCTGGGTTTTTCCTGCTGATGGTGCCGCGATAGCTGCGGTGCAAAAAGTGCCGCCAGCCAGCGCGACGGCGAGACATAAGGCTTTGATTCCACGTTTCATGCTGTGTTCTCCTTGTTTGTTAACAGCCTCGCCACCTTAAGCGGAGAGAGAAACAGGCTCAAATGTCAGATTTCAAAAATGGAAAAGGCCGCGAAAGCGGCCTTTGGTATTTGCAGTGAGTTGCAGAAATGGTGCGAGACGTCTCGTTATTGCTGCGGCGGTGCGCCCGCATCGCCAAGTTTGATTTTGGCGTCTTTACGCAGGCCTTTCAGCAGCGCGTCGAAGGCAATCTCCGCATTGTTCTGGGTCAGACGCTGCGCCATCGCTTTCTTCTGAGCGTCCGGCATGGTGCCGCTACGCACTTCATCGAGCGCCAGCAGAACCACGTTGCCCTGCATGTCGTTGCCGATGCCATAGCTCGGTTTATCTTTGGCTGGCAGCGGCAGAGCGAACACCGGCTGCGTCAGCGTATCCTGCGTGGTGCGCTCAAAGGTTTTCACCGGGCTGAAAGCAATGCCTGCCGCTTTCAGCGCCTCGTCACCTTTGCCCGCTTTCAGCGCGCTCAGCAGATTTTGCGCTTCTTCATTTGCCGCTTTCAGCGCCTTCTGGTGTTTCACCAGTGCCGTCACCTGATCTTTCACCTCTGCCAGCGGTTTTTCCGCCTGCGGTTTGTGATCGGTAATACGCAGCACGAATGCACGATCGCCATCAACGGTGATGATGTCTGAGTTGCTGCCCGGCGTGCCGTTTTCACCCAGCAGGTTGCCGCCAAACACAGCGTCAGTCACTGGCTTAAAGTTAATTTCCTCAGGCACCGCGTCACGGCTGAACCAGCCGGTTTCCACCGCTTTCACGCCCGCGGCTTTCTCGGCGCTGGCCAGCGATTCGTTATCATTGTTCGCTGCATCGCTCACTTTACGCTGCAGTGCGAAGAAGGCGTCCAGCGCTTTCTCCTGCTTCACTTTCGCGCTGATGTCGTTATGCACTTCAGAAAGCGGCTTCACGGTGGCTGGCGTGATGTCGTCGAGACGCACAATCAGGAAGCCCACGGAGGATTTGATAACATCAGAAAGCTGGCCTTTGTCTTTCAGACCGGCGTTTTTAAACTCATCCGGCGTGGTGCCCGGCTCCAGCCAGCCCATGTCGCCGCCGTTGCGTGCAGTGATGACATCAACCGATTTCTCTTTGGCGAGCGTTGCGAAATCCGCGCCCTGCTTGAGCTGCGCGAGAATGGCTTTCGCTTCATCTTCCGTTTTGGTCTGGATCAGGCTGTAGCGGTTGCGCTGCGGCTGGCCGAATTCATCCTGATGTTTGTCGTAGTACGCCTGGATTTCATCTTCGCTGGCGTTCTCCGCGAGGGCTGCAGCGTCAAGCTTGATATAGCTTACGCGGAACTGCTCAGGCGACTGGAAATTATTGGTGTGCTGCTGGTAGTAGTCTTTGATTTCCTGTTCGGAAACCTGCTGCTTCTGGGCCAGCGCATCGACCGCGATGGTCGCCGTGCGAACCTGGCGCTGCTGGGCAAAGAGCGCAGCGAACTGATCGCTTTCGCCCGGCAGAATGAAGTCGCTGCCCATCACGGCGCTGACCAGTTGGTCAGTCGTGAGCTGATTACGCAGCGCCTGCGCGTACTGATCGGCGCTCATGCCCATGCTGGTGATAATAGCGTTGTAGCGCGCGTTATCGAATTTACCGTCGCTCTGGAACGCCGGGTTTTTGAAAATCGACTGGCGCACCTGCTCATCGCTGATGTTGAGATGCAGCGAACGCGCGTATTGATCAATCAGCGCTTCGTCAATCAGCCCCTGCAGCGCGCGCTGGCGCAGCTCGGCCATATATTGTTCATTGGACGCGAGCTCAGAGAAACGGTCGCCCAGTCTTCTCTCAAGGTTGTTGCGCTCGATGTTGACCGCGTTTTCAAGCTGGGCCCGACTGATTTCCTGGTCGTTAACTTTCGCGGCATAGTTGCTGTTACCGCCAATCAGGTAGTTACTCACGCCAGTCAGTACGAATGACAGGATAATCAAACCCAGAATGATCTTGAGCACGACGTGATTCGCCGCCGCGCGTAAATTGTCCATCATGGTGTAACAACACTCCGCTGTAGAATGACAGGTAGAACTCGCACAGAAACATGGCGACATCCGCTGGGCCGCTGCGCGCAAAGGCGTATTGTGACAAGAAACCGGGGCGGTTGTCAGCCCATATCCGCAGATTACTCATCCAGAAAGAAAAAAGGCACATCTTATGATGCGCCTTGTTTTTTTATCCTCTGGCTGTGCTGACGCCAGCCACAGGATCAGTTAACCGCGTCTTTCAGCGCTTTACCGGCACGGAAACCCGGAACTTTCGCAGCCGCGATGGTGATTTCCTTGCCCGTCTGTGGGTTGCGGCCAGTGCGGGCAGCGCGTTCACGAACGGAAAAAGTACCAAAGCCAACCAGCGCGACTTCATCCCCGGACTGCAGAGATTCAGTCACGGAATCAATCAAAGCATCTAACGCACGTCCAGCCGCTGCTTTAGAAATATCGGCACCTGCGGCAATTTTGTCTATCAGTTGAGATTTATTCACTCTTCTCTTCCTCTCTTTATATTTTATATCGCACCGGGATCCTTCAGGGTGCGACCGCGCAGCAGTTATAACAGTCCTCACATGCCCTTACAACAGGAGTTGTTGATGGCACCCCAGACCGGCAATCTAAATTAGCTATACAAAAAAAGGCTGGCAAGTACGAAAGCACTTACCAGCCCTGTTTTTCTCAGCGCGCTTGCGTCAGGTCACTATTTTGCGGTGGCGACCTGCATGCCGTACGGCGCGTTTTGCAGCGCCAGCGTCAGCACTTCTTCGATGCGCTTAACCGGGTGGATATCCAGATCGGCAATCACGTTCTCCGGAATCTCTTCCAGGTCGCGTTTGTTTTCATCCGGGATCAGCACGGTTTTGATGCCGCCACGGTGCGCCGCCAGTAGTTTCTCTTTCAGGCCGCCAATCGGCAGCACCTGACCACGCAGCGTGATTTCACCGGTCATCGCCACATCGGCGCGCACCGGGTTGCCGGTCAGGCAGGAGACCAGCGCGGTGCACATCGCGATACCGGCGCTCGGGCCATCTTTCGGCGTGGCACCTTCCGGCACGTGAACGTGAATATCACGTTTTTCGTAGAAGTCGCTGTTGATACCAAGCTTCTCAGCGCGCGCGCGAACGACCGTTAACGCCGCCTGGATAGATTCCTGCATCACTTCACCCAGTGAACCGGTGTAAGTCAGTTTGCCTTTGCCCGGCACGCACGCGGTTTCGATGGTCAGCAGATCGCCGCCCACTTCCGTCCACGCAAGCCCCGTCACCTGCCCTACGCGGTTTTCGCTGTCGGCGCGACCATAGTCGAAGCGCTGCACGCCCAGGAAATCTTTCAGGTTTTCACCGGTGATTTCGATGCGTTTGAGCGATTTATCCAGCAGCAGCTGTTTTACCGCTTTACGGCACAGTTTAGAGATTTCACGCTCAAGGCTACGCACGCCCGCTTCGCGAGTGTAGTAACGGATGATGCCGATAATGGCGCTGTCATCGACGTTAATCTCATTCTCTTTCAGCGCGTTACGCTCGATCTGCTTCGGCAGCAGGTGACGCTTCGCGATGTTGAGTTTTTCATCTTCGGTGTAACCGGACAGACGGATCACTTCCATACGGTCCAGCAGCGGCGCCGGAATGTTCATGGAGTTAGACGTCGCGACGAACATGACGTCGCTTAAGTCGTAATCCACTTCCAGGTAGTGATCGTTAAAGGCCACGTTCTGTTCCGGATCGAGCACTTCCAGCAGGGCGGAAGCCGGATCGCCACGCATGTCAGACGACATTTTGTCGATCTCATCGAGCAGGAACAGCGGGTTTTTCACGCCCACTTTGGCCATTTTCTGGATAAGTTTACCCGGCATGGAGCCGATGTAAGTACGGCGGTGACCGCGGATTTCCGCTTCGTCACGCACGCCGCCGAGCGCCATACGGACATATTTACGACCGGTCGCTTTAGCGATGGACTGACCGAGCGAGGTTTTACCTACCCCCGGCGGCCCGACCAGGCAGAGGATCGGCCCTTTGATTTTGTTAACACGGCTCTGGACCGCGAGGTATTCCAGAATGCGGTCTTTGACGCGCTCAAGGCCGTAATGGTCGGTATCGAGGATTTCCTGGGCCTGGCGCAGGTCTTTTTTGACTTTGCTGCGCGCGTTCCACGGCACCTGCACCATCCAGTCGATATAACCGCGTACTACGGTCGCTTCGGCGGACATCGGCGACATCATTTTCAGCTTCTGCAGCTCGGCTTCGGCTTTCTCTTTTGCCTCTTTCGGCATTTTGGCCGCGTCGATTTTACGCTTCAGCGCTTCGTTTTCGTCCGGCGCGTCGTCCATTTCGCCAAGCTCTTTCTGAATGGCTTTCATTTGCTCGTTCAGATAGTACTCGCGCTGGCTTTTTTCCATCTGTTTTTTGACGCGATTACGAATGCGTTTCTCAACCTGCAGCAGGTCGATTTCCGATTCCATCATCGCCATCAGGTATTCCAGACGCTCGTTGATGTCGGACATTTCCAGCACCGACTGCTTGTCGCTGAGCTTCAGCGGCATATGCGCGGCGATGGTATCCGCAAGACGCGCCGGATCGTCGATGCTGTTAAGCGACGTCAGCACTTCTGGCGGGATTTTTTTGTTCAGCTTGATGTAGCCTTCGAACTGGCTGATCGCGGTGCGCACCAGCACTTCCTGCTCGCGCTCGTCAATAGCCGGCGATTCGAGGTATTCCGCTTTCGCCGCGAAATGGTCGCCGTTGTCGGAAAGCGTGGTGATACGCGCGCGCTGCAAACCTTCGACCAGCACTTTAACGGTGCCGTCCGGCAGTTTCAGCATTTGCAAAATAGACGCCACGGTACCGACGGTAAACAGATCGTTCACGCCCGGCTCATCCGTTGAGGCTTCTTTTTGCGCCACCAGCATGACTTTTTTGTCATTATCCATGGCGGCTTCAAGACAACGAATAGACTTTTCCCGTCCCACAAACAAAGGGATAACCATGTGCGGATAAACCACCACATCGCGCAATGGCAATACGGGGATTTCAATGCGTTCAGAACGCTCAGGATTCATAGAGCTCTCTCTTAGTTTAGTTTCCGCCTGGTGATGGGGCGCATGTGAACGCACTTCACGGCATCACCAATTAAGTAAATCAGTATATGGGGATGTTTCCCGGACATTCAACGGCACGGAAGCAGGAAAAATAAATGGGGGAATATTTCCCCCATTTATTGTTAACTGATTGTCGGAACGGGCGAATTATTCGCCGGATGCCTGCTGGGCTTCCGGCTTGCCGTAAATCAGCAGCGGCTCGCTCTGGCCGGCAATCACCGACTCGTCGATGACCACTTTTTCCACTTCTTCCATGGACGGCAGATCGTACATGGTCTCAAGCAGCGCCGCTTCTACGATAGAGCGCAGGCCACGCGCGCCGGTTTTACGGGACATCGCTTTCTTCGCGATGGCTTCCAGCGCTTCGTCGCGGAACTCAAGCTCCACACCTTCCAGATTGAACAGCGCCTGATACTGCTTGGTCAGGGCGTTTTTCGGCTCTTTCAGGATCTGGATCAGGGCGTCTTCGCTCAGCTCGTTCAGGGTGGCCACCACCGGCAGACGACCGATGAATTCCGGGATCAGACCAAACTTGATCAGATCTTCCGGCTCCACCTGAGAGAGCAGTTCGCCTTCGGTCGCTTTCTGCGATTTGCCTTTGACCGTCGCGCCAAAACCAATGCCGGAGCCGGTTTCTACGCGGTTCGCGATAACTTTATCGAGGCCCGCGAACGCGCCGCCGCAGATAAAGAGGATCTTGGAGGTATCCACCTGCAAGAACTCCTGCTGCGGATGCTTGCGACCGCCCTGCGGCGGTACGGCAGCCACGGTGCCTTCGATAAGCTTCAGCAGCGCCTGCTGAACGCCTTCGCCAGAAACGTCACGCGTGATAGACGGGTTATCGGATTTCCGGGAGATTTTATCAATCTCATCGATATACACGATGCCACGCTGCGCTTTCTGCACGTCGTAGTCGCACTTCTGGAGCAGTTTCTGAATGATGTTTTCCACGTCCTCGCCCACGTAACCGGCTTCGGTCAGCGTGGTAGCGTCAGCCATGGTGAACGGCACATCCAGCAGGCGCGCCAGCGTTTCGGCGAGCAGCGTTTTACCGCTACCGGTCGGGCCGATCAGCAGAATGTTACTTTTGCCAAGCTCAACGCCGTTAGACGTGTCGCCATTGCGCAGACGTTTGTAGTGGTTATAGACCGCAACCGCCAGCACCTTTTTGGCCTTTTCCTGACCGATAACGTAATCGTCAAGATGGCTACGAATTTCATGTGGCGTCGGCAGAGCGCTGCGTTCACGGTGCGGAGCCACTTCTTTAATCTCTTCGCGAATAATGTCGTTACACAGATCGACACACTCGTCGCAGATATACACGGACGGCCCGGCAATCAGCTTGCGCACTTCATGCTGGCTTTTGCCGCAAAAAGAGCAGTACAACAGTTTGCCTGAGCTGTCTTTGCGCTTATCTGTCATGAGTCAAAACCTCTTTTCTGTTCTTAGTGCCGCACGCGACAACGCCATGCCAATACCAGCGCCTGCCGCCAGGATACCGAGGACCACCTCTTAATGAGTATAGCGGCCCTCGCGTGGCGGGCGTCAGTTACGGTGGGTCATGATGGAGTCAACCAGACCATACTCTACTGCTTCACCTGCAGAGAGGAAACGGTCGCGCTCGGTGTCTCTCTCGATTTGTTCAAGAGGCTGGCCCGTATGTTGCGCCATCAGTTCGTTCATGCGTGCTTTCACTTTCAGGATTTCGCGGGCGTGGATTTCGATATCCGTCGCCTGCCCCTGGTAGCCGCCCAGCGGCTGGTGGATCATTACGCGCGAGTTGGGCAGGCAGAAACGTTTCCCTTTCGTGCCCGCGGTCAGCAGGAATGCGCCCATTGACGCCGCCTGGCCCATACAAATGGTGCTGACGTCCGGCTGAATAAACTGCATGGTGTCGTAGATAGACATCCCGGCGGTAATTACCCCACCCGGCGAGTTAATGTAAAGATAGATGTCTTTCTCTGGGTTTTCCGCTTCCAGAAACAGCATCTGCGCGACAATCAGGTTGGCCATCTGGTCTTCGACCTGGCCGGTCAGAAAAATGATACGTTCCTTGAGCAGACGGGAGAAAATATCGTAAGAACGCTCGCCGCGCGAGGTCTGTTCAACAACCATCGGCACCAGAGCCATATGGGGTGCAAATTGATCACGTTCGTCACTGTATGACATATCCGTCTCCTGGATAAATATTCTGAGTAACCTGCTGCACTGATTCTACTTGAGACCGTACAGGATGACTATGCTCCTGCCGGTAAACACCTTACGGACGGATTATCAGCCAGTCGTTCACTTTTTACTGTTTCATTAATGGGGATAATGATGCCCTGTTTCAAGCATAACAATCTTTTGCTGTTACGCTAACACCGAAACACGCCTGACCCGCCATTTTTGGGTAGGAAAAGTGACAAAAAAGCCCGTCACCCTGCGGTGACGGGCCCCATGTGCCTCGTCGTGAAACGATGAAAGGGCTTACGCCTGCTGGTTCATCAGTTCGTTGAAAGAGGTCGGTTTTTCGGTCACTTTGGCTTTCGCCAGTACCGCTTCAACCGCCTGCTCTTCCAGCGCCACGTTGCGCATGTTGTCCATCAGCTCGTTGTTCTTGCTGTAGAACTCGATTACTTCTGACGGATCTTCGTAAGCGGAAGCCATCTCTTCGATCAGCGCTTTCACGCGATCTTCGTCAGCTTTCAGCTCGTGGGTACGAATCACTTCGCCCAGCAGCAGGCCAACAACAACGCGGCGTTTAGCCTGTTCTTCGAACAGTTCGCGCGGCAGTTCCAGAGCCTGTTTCTCGTTACCGCCGAAACGCTGTGCAGCCTGACGGCGCAGCACGTCGATTTCGCCGTCAATCAGCGCAGCCGGAACGTCGATGTTATTCGCGTTCACCAGACCTTCGATAGCCTGAGACTTGATGCGGTTACGCACGGCGCCTTTCAGTTCGCGCTCCATGTTTTTACGCACTTCAGCACGCAGACCAGCAACAGAACCATCTTCAACGCCGAAACGTTTGATGAACTCTTCAGTCAGTTCCGGCAGTTCGCGCTCTTCAACTTTCTTCAGGTTGATGACGAATTTCGCCGCTTTACCTTTCAGGTTTTCTGCGTGGTACTCTTCCGGGAAGGTCACGTCGATGGTGAACTCTTCGCCCGCTTTGTGGCCTTTAATGCCTTCTTCAAAGCCCGGGATCATGCGGCCCTGGCCCATCGCCAGTACGAAGTCGGTCGCTTTGCCGCCTTCGAACTCTTCGCCGTCAACAGAACCGGTGAAGTCGATGGTCACACGGTCTTCTGCATCAGCGGCGCCGTCTTTATCTTTCCAGGTCGCCTGCTGCTTGCGCAGGGTATCCAGCATGGTGTCTACGTCAGCGTCGGTCACTTCAACAACCGGTTTTTCCACTTCGATAGATTCCAGGCCTTTCAGCTCAACTTCCGGGTACACTTCGAACTCTACCGCGTAGGTGAAGTCTTCGCCCAGTTTGTATTCGCCCGGAACGTAGTTCGGCGCGCCAGCCGGATTGATTTTTTCTTTGATGATAGCGTCAACGAAGTGACGGCTCATCAGATCGCCCAGCACATCCTGACGCACGGAAGCGCCATAACGCTGAGCAACAACATTCATCGGTACTTTGCCTTTGCGAAAGCCGTCGATACGCACTTTCTTTGCCACGTTGACCAGCTCGCTTTTTACAGCGTTCTCGATGCTGTCAGCAGCGATAGTAATCGTTACACGGCGCCCAAGGCCCTGAGTGGTTTCAACTGAAACTTGCATCTTGTTACCTCAAAAAATCACAGTGCTCGGTCAACTCTGGAAGCCCTATGGTATTCGCTTCGCAGAACCGGGACGTCTTCTTTAGCAGAAACACTATCCCTGTCGCCAGAATCGTCCCGAAGACATTCCGAAAAATAAGACGCAGCATTATAGCGGCATCCCCTTGGGGAGTCGAGAAAAGCCAGCCGAGGCATTGCGGCACTTTTCACACTTCCCGGCAAAATTACGACTGAAAAATGCACATACCGTGCAAAATTCAGGCAAAACAAAAACGGCCACGCAGGCCGTTTCGTTTTCTTACTGCTGGCGCAACATACTGGAAAAGCTCCCGACGTTGCAACTGTGATTAATCAGGCCAGCGTGCCGGCTCCCCGACAGGCCGGAGAAGGCAGGACCGTATCCTGTAGCCCTTCCCACTCTTTAAGCGTGTAGGTATGCAGCGCCAGCGCATGCACCGTCGAGGCCAGCTCTTCGCTAAGGATGCCGTAGATAAGGCGGTGACGATTCAGAAAACGCTCGCCTACAAAGCGATCGCTGACCAGCACGACTTTAAAATGGCTTTCAGAGCCTGCCGGTACGTTATGACGATAGCTTTCATCCACCACATCCAGAAAGACAGGCTCAAACGCTGCTTTCAGTTTTTCTTCGATCTGCTCGCGTATCATCATAAAACTCTCCTCGACCACGCTGCGATGGCAGCCATCACTTTAAAGGTTAGCCGCTTTTACCGTTTCCATTGTCAAAAAACAACACAATTTTAACTTTTGCAGCCGCTTCGCTTTATGGCAGGCTGTGCGCCCGGTCGCGCCGTTTTACGGGAATCTGTTACGGTGCGAAGCCAGGCGACGGTCATAAAAAAGACATTGCGTTATTTTCAGTCGACTGGCCTCTTCCCCTCGCGCATGGCGATGCTATGATGGCGGGAATTTTCTTCTTTATTGCCCATGGACCGTTGAGAGCCTGAACATGTTAAAAAAAGTACTCTTCCCGCTCGTCGCCCTTTTTATGCTGGCCGGATGCGCCACTCCGCCGACGACGATTGAAGTCTCCCCGAAAATCACCCTGCCGCAGCAAGACCCGAGCCTGATGGGCGTGACCGTCAGCATCAACGGCGCTGACCAGCGTCAGGATCAGGCGCTCGCGAAAGTCACCCGCGACAACCAGCTGGTAACGCTGACCGCCTCTCGCGATCTGCGTTTCCTGCTCCAGGAAGTGCTGGAAAAACAGATGACCTCCCGCGGTTATATGATTGGCCCAAGCGGCGCGGTGGATCTGCAAATCATTGTCAACCAGCTCTATGCTGACGTCTCGCAGGGCAACGTGCGCTACAACATCGCTACCAAAGCGGATATCTCTATCATCGCCACCGCGAAGACCGGCAATAAGATGACCAAAAACTACCGCGCCAGCTATTCTGTTGAAGGCGCTTTCCAGGCGAGCAACAAAAACATCGCTGACGCCGTTAACTCCGTGCTGAGCGACACCATCGCCGATATGGCGCAGGACACCAGCATTCACGAGTTCATCAAACAGAACGCGCGTTAATCATCCTTGTTGTTAAAGGCCCGGTTCGCCGGGCCGCTTTTTTTACGGCCGCCCATGCACAGTTCTTACTTACGTCTTTTCCAGCAGCCGAAATCCGCCATTTTACTGATCCTCGGCTTCGCTTCTGGACTCCCGCTGGCGCTCACCTCCGGCACGCTCCAGGCCTGGATGACGGTCGAGAATATCGATCTCAAAACCATCGGCTTTTTCTCCCTCGTTGGTCAGGCTTACGTCTTTAAATTTCTCTGGTCGCCGGTGATGGACCGCTATACGCCGCCGTTTCTTGGCAGACGCCGCGGCTGGCTGTTTATCACACAGCTGTTATTACTGATCGCCATCGCCGCAATGGGCTTTTTAGAACCCTCAACGCACCTGCGCTGGATGGCGGCGCTGGCGGTGCTGATTGCGTTCTGCTCGGCATCGCAGGATATCGTTTTTGACGCCTGGAAAACGGACGTGCTGCCCGCGGACGAACGCGGAACGGGTGCTGCGATTAGCGTGCTGGGCTACCGGCTGGCGATGCTGGTGTCTGGCGGGCTTGCGCTCTGGATGGCGGACCGCTGGCTTGGCTGGCAGGCCACTTACTGGCTGATGGCCGCACTGCTGATCCCCTGCATTATCGCCACCTGGCTTGCGCCTGAACCGGACGACGCGATCCCCGCCCCGCGCACGCTGGAGCAGGCGGTGGTCGCGCCTCTGCGCGATTTCTTCGGGCGCAACAACGCCTGGCTTATCCTGCTGCTGATTGTGCTTTATAAACTTGGCGACGCGTTCGCCATGAGCCTCACCACCACCTTTTTAATTCGCGGCGTCGGCTTTGACGCCGGTCAGGTGGGGATGGTGAACAAGACGCTGGGGCTGCTCGCCACTATCATTGGCGCGCTTTTCGGCGGCGCGCTGATGCAGCGGCTCTCACTGTTTCGCGCGTTGATGATTTTCGGGATTTTGCAGGCGGTTTCAAACGCGGGTTACTGGCTGCTGTCGGTGACAGATAAACATCTGCTGAGCATGGCCGGTGCGGTCTTTTTTGAAAACCTGTGCGGTGGTATGGGCACCGCGGCGTTTGTCGCGCTGCTGATGACGCTCTGTAATAAGTCGTTTTCCGCCACCCAGTTCGCCCTGCTCTCTGCGCTCTCGGCCGTGGGCCGCGTCTATGTCGGCCCGGTCGCGGGCTGGTTTGTGGAAGCCTACGGCTGGCCGGCGTTTTATCTTTTCTCGGTCGCTGCGGCCGTGCCGGGCCTTCTGCTTTTACATCTGTGCAAGGGAACGCTGGAGTATATGGGCGATACTGGCAAGTTTTTGCGCCGCCAGGCCTACCCGGCTGGCTACCGGTTTGCGTTGCGTCTGCTGCTGCTCGGCTGCGTGCTGGCAGGCGTCTGGCTGCTGATTATCATCAGTAACGCGCTCGGTCTGAGCGCGTTGACCTTCGGCGTCACGCTGCTTGAAGCGGGCATCGTGCTGGCGCTTGCCGGTATCGTGCTCGGCTGCCTGCTGGATTATCTGGCGCTGCGCAATAGTTCCGCGCGTTCAGAGCCCTAAGCGTAATAACGTCATCATGTTGCTTATTATCGCGCTGTAGACTTTGCTGCCGAACGGAATCAACAGCAGGTTGATTATCCACGGAAGCTGACTGATAAGGTTTACAGGGAACCCTAACGGCCCGGAGATTATATCAATGGGCCAGCGCCACCAGACCCGTATCCGCGGCCTTAAACACACCACCAGCACCGCCACGATAATGACGACCACATACAGCAGCGGCGTGATTTCATGGTTTTTGTGGTAAAACCCGACGGTATATCGCGCAAGCTCTCCCACCGGAAGGGCAAGTAACGCGACGGATAACAGCACGTACCCGACACGAATGCCGATCCGCTGACGGCTGCCTTCCGGATAGCGGTTCCAGAGATAAGGTATGCCGAACAGGTAAACCACCACTATCGCGCCAACGATACCGACATCCACCGCCGTCACCTGCGGGTCGATCGCAAGGAAACCCAGCACGCTGCCCCAGAAGAGCACAGCCATAAAGGTATAGAGTGGCAGCGCCCAGCCAGGCGCAGATAAAAGCGCAATCATGACCGGATTCAGGCGCTGCCACATCCCCGGATGCTCGCTGCACATCGCGCGCGCGCGCTGGCGTGCCTCATCCAGAAAACCGGGCCAGAAACGCCCCCACCAGGGCAGCGGCGCTTGCGGCTCGCTGATCAACCGCCAGCGGGCTTTCGACAACCAGCTCGCCTGATGCTGGCCGCGCTCCACCACCATCCGGTACTCTTCTTCCGTCGTGGCGATACGCGCTTCAAGCGCCCAAACCAGCACGTCAGGCAGCGCCGTGCTGCGGTAGTGATCAAGCTCCCAACCCATGATTCTGCCCACATGCTCCAGCATGCCGCGCGTCAGCCACTGCTCCTGGGAGAGCGCATCGGCAAGCCGCTCGCTGAAATAACGGCGTGCCGCCAGCGCATCCGGCAGCCCGGTTGCGAGAAACGTCTCTAATTGCTGACAGCCCGCCATCTCGTCAGCCACAATCGAGGTGGCGAGCGCCTGCGCTTGTTCGTTAAGCGTTTGTGCATCCCAATCCGCGAGCGTCACGGTTTCAGCCTGCGGCAGAGGCTCGTCCTGCGGCGTCAACAAAGTCTGCGGCGTAAAGCGGTAGGTAATGACGCCTTCATCATCACCCTCTTCATCCTCTTCTTTCTCGTCATACTCCTGATAGCGCTGCGCCGCCTCATAGGCTTCGCGTAACTGCTGATACTTTTGCGGATCCTGATCCGGGCGGTGTTGCTTAACGATTTTTGCCCACGCGCGGCGCAGCGCGCCTTTATCTTTTGTTGGCTCAAGGCCAAGAAGCGTCCAGGCGTCCATTAGCGTAATCCGTCGTCAAATTGCGCGAGGATCTGCTCCAGCGCCTGGCGCGCGAGCGCGATCTCACGCAGATCCTGGCTCTCCAGCGCCTGCTCGAATTGCGCGCTGTAGTGATCGATAAGATGGCGTCTTTCGCCGAGCGTTTGCTCATAACGCAGGCTCGCCTGCGCCAGCAGTTGCCGGTTCTCTGTGCGGTCACGCGGATGAATTTTCAAGGCGTCGAGCTGTGCCAGACGCTGTTTGATCTCTTCCGGGCTAAGGCTGCCAGGCGCGCGCTCAATCACCAGCGACGCCGCGCTCTCCTGGCCGTCCACTTTGCACTCCACTTCCAGAATGCCGTCGAGGGTATAGGTAAAGCGCACGTCTACCGTCACCTCGCCCGCCGGGCGCGGGGGAATATCAAGCGTGAATTTATCGAGCAGAATATTCTCCGCGACGCGGCGCGCTTCGCCCTGAAACACGGCGATCTCAAGCTGGCGCTGGTTATCGTAAACGGTGGAAATCGAGCGGAACATGCTGACCGGCACAAAGCTGTTGCGCTCAATAATGGGGAGAAAATACCCGCTGTCATAGCGTTCGCCGTTGCGGCGCGCCGTTTCGATACCAAGCGAGTATGGCATGACGTCGGTAAGCACGATGTCATCGAGCGCAGCGTCAAGACTGGCAAGCCCGGCCTGAATGCCCGCGCCGAGCGCGACGACTTCATCCGGGTTGAGTTCGGCGCGCGGAAAGCGGCCAAACATACGCGCGGCCAGCTGGCGCACCACCGGCATGCGCGTGGCGCCGCCCACCAGAATCACATCGTCCAGATCGCTGATATCAAAGCGGGCGTCGCGCAGCGCCTGGATGACCGGCTGTTTGAGGCGCGCCAGCAGCGGCTGGCAGATCTCCGTTAAAGTCTCGTTGTCGAGCGTCCACGTCATCTCATGGCCGCCCGCGCTGAGCGTGGCGGTCGCCTGCGACTGGTGCGTCAGTTGCCGCTTGAGGCTTTCTGCCGCGTCCACCAGTTGCGCCTCTGCCTGCGCGCCGGACGGCTGGTAGTGCGGGTAACGCGAGAGCATCCACTGGCGGATGATGTCGGTGAAGTCATCGCCGCCAAGCCTGGCGTCGCCGCTACTGGCGCGCACTTCAATCACGCCTTCAAACATATCGACGATGGAAACGTCAAACGTGCCACCGCCCAGATCGAAAACCAGAAACTTTTGCTCGCGGTTATCGGCAAGGCCGTAGGCGAGCGAGGCCGCCGTAGGTTCATTCACCAGCCGCTCAACCGTAAGCCCGGCCAGATGCCCGGCGGCTTTCACCGCTTTACGCTGGATATCGTTAAACCAGGCTGGCACGGTGATCACCGCGCGGGTAACTGGAGAGCCAAGCGCCACTTCCGCATCGGCTTTCAGCTTGCGAAGCACTAAGGCAGACAGCTCTTCGGCGCGAAAACGGTGTTCGCCGAGCGCGAAGATTTTATCGGTGCCCATGTAGCGCTTGAAGCTCGCATGAGTGAGTGCCGGATGGCTCACCAGCCGCGCTTTCGCCGCCTCGCCCACAATCAAATGACCATCGTCATCCAGCCCGACCACCGACGGCGTGAGGACGCGCTTTTGGCTATCGGCAATCAATGTGGCCTGCCCTTCATTAAACCAGGCCACCGCGCTGTTGGATGTCCCCAGATCGATGCCGATGAGCGGCGTTGCTGTTTCCATGTGTATCAATCCTTTACCCTGAATAATTGTTGTTTTTTTGTTGCTTTTATCGCCAGAAAAAAAGCACAACGAAGAAAGTGTTCCAATTTACTGGTCAATAAAATAGCATCTGATTTGCTTAGATATATTTATCGAAATTTGGTAGCAGAGACTTTAAATAATTTCGTTTATCATTCTGTGCGACATTATTTTTAACGATTCAGCACCGGGAATAATTATTTCCGCGCCGTTATTGTTTCTCATTTGAAACCGCCTTGTTAATTTATTGTATGTTATTTTCTCCCCGATATACTCAATTCCCGTCTTGACCTTACTTTACATAGGATTTTGTTATAACCCTTGCCATGTGGCTGTCATGGCTTACATTTTACATTTTGTTGCATTGGCTGTGACGGTAGCGACAGAACCCGGTTACACCCCGCAGACAGTGCGCCATTCGTGTTTACAGTAATGTAACCTTCCCGTAAAATGCCCGGCACACTTTAACCGCCACCAGATCCCCCTGAATTGAGGTCGTTAAATGAGACTCAGGAAATACAATAAAAGTTTGGGACTGCTGTCATTATTCGCAGGCACTGTTTTACTCAGTGGCTGCGATGCTGCGCTTCTCAACCCCAAAGGACAGATTGGACTGGAGCAACGTTCACTGATACTGACCGCCCTCGGGCTGATGTTGATTGTCGTGATTCCAGCCATCTTGATGGCTATTGGCTTCGCCTGGAAATATCGGGCAACCAATAAGGACGCAAAATACAGCCCCAACTGGTCACACTCCAATAAAGTTGAAGCTGTTGTCTGGACCATCCCGATCCTTATCATCATTTTCCTTGCAGTACTGACATGGAAAACCACGCACTCGCTCGAACCCAGCCGTCCGCTGGATCACGATGCGAAGCCGGTGACCATCGAAGTTATCGCAATGGACTGGAAGTGGTTCTTCATTTATCCGGAGCAGGGTATCGCAACGGTCAATGAAATCGCGTTCCCGGCGAACACGCCTGTGGAATTCAAAATCACCTCCAACTCGGTGATGAACTCCTTCTTTATTCCGCGCCTGGGTAGCCAGATCTACGCAATGGCAGGTATGCAGACCAAACTGCACCTGATTGCGAACGAAGCCGGCACCTACGACGGTATTTCTGCTAACTACAGTGGCGCAGGTTTCTCCGGCATGAAGTTCAAGGCAATCGCCACGCCGGATAACGAGACCTTCAACCAGTGGGTGGCCAAAGCGAAGCAGTCTGGCAAAACCATTAACGATATGGCGACCTACGACAAGCTGGCGGCCCCGAGCGAATACAACAAAGTCGAATACTTCTCCAGCGTAAAACCGGATTTGTTTAAAGATGTGATTAACAAATTCATGGGACCTGGGAAGAGCATGGATATGACTCAGTCTGAAGGGGAGCATAACGCCCACGAAGGCATGGAAGGCATGGACATGAATCACGCGGAAACCTCTCACTAAGGGGCCGAGGAATAATACGATGTTCGGAAAACTTACACTAGATGCAATCCCGTACCATGAGCCGATTATCATGGTTACGGTGGCTGCCATTATCGTCGGGGGTCTGGCGCTAGTTGCAGCTATCACTTACTTCGGTAAGTGGTCTTATCTGTGGAACGAGTGGCTCACGTCTGTGGACCACAAACGTCTGGGGGTAATGTATATCCTCGTAGCTATCGTGATGCTGGTTCGCGGCTTCGCGGACGCCATCATGATGCGTACCCAGCAATTGCTGGCGGCCTCCGGCGAAGCCGGGTTCCTGCCGCCGCATCACTACGATCAGATCTTTACCGCCCACGGCGTTATCATGATCTTCTTCGTGGCGATGCCGTTCGTTATCGGTCTGATGAACCTGGTGGTTCCGCTGCAGATCGGCGCGCGCGACGTGGCATTCCCCTTCCTGAACAACCTGAGCTTCTGGTTCACCGTTGTCGGGGTAATTCTTGTGAACGTCTCTCTGGGCGTGGGCGAATTTGCTCAGACCGGTTGGGTGGCTTACCCGCCGCTCTCGGGTATTGAGTATAGTCCGGGCGTCGGGGTGGACTACTGGATCTGGAGTCTCCAGCTCTCCGGTATTGGTACGACACTGACCGGTATCAACTTCTTCGTGACCATCCTGAAGATGCGTGCGCCGGGCATGACCATGTTCAAAATGCCGGTATTCACCTGGGCGTCGCTGTGTACTAACGTCCTGATTATCGTCTCCTTCCCGATCCTGACCGTCACTATCGCGTTGCTGACCCTGGACCGCTATCTGGGCACCCATTTCTTTACCAACGATATGGGTGGCAACATGATGATGTACGTGAACCTGATCTGGGCCTGGGGCCATCCGGAAGTGTACATCCTGGTTCTGCCGGTGTTTGGTGTGTTCTCTGAAATCACCTCCACCTTCTCGAAGAAACGTCTGTTTGGTTATACCTCCCTCGTTTGGGCGACCATCGCGATTACCGTGCTGTCGTTCATCGTGTGGCTGCACCACTTCTTCACCATGGGTAGTGGCGCGAACGTTAACGCCTTCTTTGGTATCACCACGATGATTATCGCCATCCCGACAGGGGTGAAGATCTTCAACTGGCTGTTTACCATGTATCAGGGCCGCATTCAGTTCCACTCCTCCATGCTGTGGACTATCGGCTTCATCATCACCTTCTCCATCGGTGGTATGACCGGCGTTCTGCTGGCGGTACCGGGCGCAGACTTCGTACTGCACAACAGCCTGTTCCTGATTGCGCACTTCCATAACGTCATCATCGGCGGCGTGGTATTTGGTTGCTTCGCAGGGATGAGCTACTGGTGGCCGAAAGCCTTTGGCTACAAGATGAACGAAACATGGGGCATCCGTGCGTTCTGGTTCTGGATCATCGGCTTCTTCGTAACCTTTATGCCGCTGTACGCCATGGGCTTCATGGGTATGACGCGTCGTGTGAGCCAGAACATCGACCCGATGTTCCAGCCGCTGATGATTGTCGCGGAAATCGGTGCGCTGCTGATCGCGTGCGGTATCCTGTGCATCATCCTGCAGATCTACGTGAGTATCCGTGACCGTCACCTGAACCGTGACCTGACTGGCGACCCGTGGGGCGGCCGTACGCTGGAGTGGGCAACCTCTTCTCCGCCGCCGTTCTATAACTTCGCAGTAGTGCCTGAAATCCACGAGCGCGACGCGTTCTGGGAAATGAAAGACAAAGGTGAAGCTTACAAACAGCCGGCGCACTATGAAGAAATTCATATGCCGAAGAACAGCGCAGCAGGCATTTTCATTGGCGCGTTCAGCACCATCTTTGGCTTCGCGATGATCTGGCACATCTGGTGGCTGGCTATCGTGGGCTTCGCGGGTATCGTTATTACCTGGATTGCGAAGAGCTTCGATGAAGACGTGGATTACTACGTACCGGTAGCCACCGTTGAGAAACTGGAAAACCAGCACTTCGAAGAAATCACCAAAGCAGGGCTGAAAAATGTCAACTGAGAGCATTAATCACGAACTTGCCCATGGCAGCCATGAGCATGGGCACCACGATGCAGGAGCCAATAAGGTCTTTGGCTTCTGGATCTACCTGATGAGCGACTGCATTCTCTTTGCATGTCTGTTTGCCACCTATGCCGTTCTCGTGAACGGCACGGCGGGGGGCCCGACCGGGAAAGACATTTTCGAACTGCCGTTTGTGCTGGTTGAAACTTTCCTGCTGTTGTTCTCCTCCATCACGTATGGCATGGCGATGATCGCCATGAACAACAACAAACAGAGCCAGGTCATGTCCTGGCTCGCCCTGACCTTCCTGTTTGGCGCAGGGTTCGTGGCGATGGAAATCTATGAATTCCATCATCTGATCGCCGAAGGCTTCGGCCCGGATAAGAGCGGCTTCCTGTCCGCATTCTTTACCCTGGTCGGCACCCACGGTATCCACGTGACCTCTGGCCTTATCTGGATGGTGGTGATGATGATTCACGTCTCCCGCCGCGGTCTGACCCACAATAACCGCGCGCGCCTGATGTGCCTGAGCATGTTCTGGCACTTCCTGGATGTCGTGTGGATCTGTGTGTTCTCTGTAGTCTATCTGATGGGGGCGATGTAATGAGTCATTCAACCGATCACAACGGCGCCCACCACGGTGGCGTCAAGACGTACCTGATCGGGTTTATCCTGTCGGTCATTCTGACAGTAATCCCGTTCTGGATGGTCATGAACGGCTCCGCGTCTCACGGCACCCTGCTGGGTGTGGTCGTGGCAACCGCAGTCGTACAGATTCTGGTTCACCTGGTGTGCTTCCTGCACATGAACGCCTCCTCTGAGGAGCGCTGGAACTTGGTAGCCTTTGTCTTTACGTTGCTGATTATCGCGATAGTAGTGGTAGGCTCAATCTGGATTATGTGGAACCTGAATTACAACATGATGGTTCACTAAGAGCGGCGAGTATGATTAAGCAATACCTGCAAGTAACGAAACCAGGCATCATCTTCGGCAACCTGATATCGGTTATCGGGGGATTCCTGCTGGCTTCCAAAGGCAGCATCGACTATCCCCTGTTCCTTTTCACCCTCGTGGGGGTGTCGCTGGTCGTGGCGTCCGGTTGTGTGTTCAACAACTACATCGACCGTGATATTGACCGCAAAATGGAGCGCACGAAAAACCGTGTGCTGGTGAAGGGACTGATTTCGCCGAAAATGTCGCTGGTGTACGCCACCTTGCTGGGTATTGCTGGCTTTATGCTGCTCTGGTTCGGCGCGAACCCGCTGGCGATGTGGCTGGCGGTCATGGGCTTTGTGGTGTATGTCGGGATCTATAGCCTGTACATGAAACGCCACTCGGTCTATGGCACGCTGATTGGCTCGCTGTCGGGCGCCGCGCCGCCGGTTATCGGTTACTGCGCGGTGACCAACGAGTTCGATACCGGCGCGTTGATCCTGCTTGCGATTTTCAGCCTGTGGCAGATGCCGCACTCCTATGCGATTGCAATCTTTCGCTTCAAGGATTATCAGGCCGCCAATATTCCGGTGCTGCCGGTGGTAAAAGGGATCTCTGTGGCGAAAAACCACATCACCCTTTATATCATCGCCTTCGCCGTGGCGACCCTGATGCTCTCGCTGGGCGGTTATGCCGGGTATAAATACCTGGTGGTGGCGGCAGCGGTCAGCGTCTGGTGGCTTGGCATGGCCCTGCGTGGCTATAAGGCTGAAAACGACAAAGTCTGGGCGCGTAAGCTGTTTGTGTTCTCGATTGTCGCTATCACCTCGCTGAGCGTGATGATGTCCGTCGATTTCATGGTGCCGGATTCACATAATCTGCTGACTTACGTCTGGTAAGTCATCGATACGAAAAAGGGTGCTGCGGCACCCTTTTTTATTGCTGCAATCTGGCGCTCGTTTTATTGGCAGCATTAATAGTTAACCCTTGAAATATTTTCTAAATAACCCGGCATTTACCCTCCCCTGCCCTCGCACTACACTAAGACCTGCTTTTTATCTGAGGTGGTAATGAACGATAACAAAATGACGCCAGTCGAATTGCGCGCGACATGGGGTTTAGGGACGGTCTTTTCTTTGCGCATGCTCGGTATGTTTATGGTACTGCCGGTCATTACTACTTACGGAATGGCGCTACAGGGCGCAAGCGAGGCGCTGATTGGCCTCGCCATCGGTATTTACGGCCTCGCGCAGGCGATTTTCCAGGTGCCGTTTGGCCTGCTCTCTGACCGCATCGGTCGCAAGCCGCTGATTGTCGGGGGCCTGGCGATATTCGTTATCGGCAGCCTGGTCGCCGCGCTGACCGACTCCATCTGGGGCATTATTCTCGGGCGTGCGCTGCAGGGCTCCGGCGCGATTGCCGCCGCCGTGATGGCGCTACTTTCCGATCTCACCCGCGAACAGAACCGCACCAAAGCGATGGCGTTTATTGGCGTCAGCTTTGGCATCACGTTCGCCATCGCGATGGTGCTCGGGCCGATTATCACCCACGCGCTCGGCCTGCATGCGCTGTTCTGGATGATCGCAGTGCTCGCCACCGCAGGCATCATCATTACGCTCTGGGTCGTGCCTGACAGCAGCAATCACGTGCTGAACCGCGATTCCGGCATGGTGAAGGGCTGCTTTCGTAAAGTGCTGGCGGAGCCGACGCTGCTGAAGCTTAACTTCGGCATCATGTGTCTGCATATTTTGCTGATGTCGACCTTCGTCGCCCTGCCCGGCCAGCTTGAAGCGGCAGGCTTTCCGGCGGCGGCGCACTGGAAAGTCTATCTCTGCACGATGCTGATTTCGTTTGTCTCGGTGGTGCCGTTTATCATCTACGCCGAAGCGAAACGCAAAATGAAGCGCGTGTTTCTCTTCTGCGTGGCGCTGCTGCTGATTGCGGAAATCGTGCTGTGGGGCGCGGGCCCGCACTTCTGGGAGCTTATCGTCGGCGTTCAGCTTTTCTTCGTGGCGTTCAACCTGATGGAAGCGCTGCTGCCGTCGCTTATCAGTAAAGCCGCACCGGCGGGCTATAAAGGCACCGCGATGGGCGTCTACTCCACCAGCCAGTTTCTGGGCGTGGCCATTGGCGGATCGCTCGGCGGCTGGGTTGATGGCCTGTTTGACTCGCAAACCGTGTTTCTGGTGGGCGCGCTGCTGGCGACCGTCTGGCTGCTGGTGAGCACCACGATGAAAGAGCCGCCCTATGTCAGCAGCATACGCGTGGAAATTCCGCCTGAAGTGACTGCCGATGAAACACTGGCGCAGCGTTTACGCGACAGCGCGGGCGTCAGCGAGGCGATTGTGGTGGCCGATGAGCGTAGCGCGTATCTGAAAATCGACACCAAAGTGACGAACCGCGTCGAGATAGAGCAGCGAATGCTCGGCGCTTGAGTCATCAGCAAAGAAAAAGGGCGGAAAATCCGCCCTTTTTTGTGCCGTCTGTTCGACTTACCGCTTAGTCGCGGAAATTGTTGAACTGGAACGGCTGGCCGAGATTACCGCCGCGCACCAGCGCAATGGTCTGCTGGAGGTCGTCGCGGGCTTTACCGGTGACGCGAACCTGCTCACCCTGGATCTGCGCCTGGACTTTCAGCTTGCTGTCTTTAATCAGCTTCACGATCTTCTTCGCCATTGCGGAATCGATGCCCTGCTTGAGCTTCGCTTCCACGCTCCAGGTTTTTCCGCTGTGATCGAACTCTTCCGGCACCTCGATAGAGCTGCCTTCAATGCCGCGTTTCAACAGCTTCGCGCGCAGGATATCCAGCAGCTGGTTAACCTGGAAATCAGATTCGCTCGTCACTTTGATGGTCTGATTTTTTTCGTTCAGCTCGAAGCTTGCGGTCACGTTGCGAAAGTCGAAACGGGTTTCGAGCTCGCGCGTCGCGTTCTCTACCGCGTTCTGCACTTCGCGCATATCGACCTCAGAGACAATGTCAAAAGATGGCATGTTTTCTATCTCCCTCACAGTATGTGCGTTGCATAATACCCGCAAAGGCGCATAACACAACCCGGAAACCGGCGGCAGGCGAAAGCCTAAGCGCTCACGTTATAATAGACGTATGACATAACGCCCGGCGCTGTTGCGGGCGAGGAGGAACCATGAAAATTACCGTGCTTGGCTGCGGCGCGTTAGGCCAGCTCTGGATGAGCGCGCTGCATAAACAAGGTCACGAGGTGCAGGGATGGCTGCGGGTGCCGCAATCGTCATACAGCGTGAATCTGCTGGAAACCGACAATAGCGTGTTCCAGCACACCTTTACGACTAACAACACCGGATTTCTGGCAGAAAGTGAGCTGTTACTGGTGACGCTGAAAGCCTGGCAGGTTTCTGACGCGGTAAGCACGCTGGCGACCCGGCTACCTGCCGCCAGCCCGATTCTGCTGCTGCATAACGGCATGGGCACGCTTGATGAGCTACGCGCCGTGCAACAGCCGCTGCTGGCGGGCGTGACAACCCACGCGGCGCGGCGCGAAGGCAACCAGGTGATTCATGTCGCCTGCGGTACCACGCACATTGGCCCGGTTACGCCTGGCGCGCAGGATGACTCCCGGCTGGCGGAGCTGCTTCAGCAGGCGCTGCCGGATGTCGCGTGGCACGATAACGTCAATGCCTCGCGCTGGATAAAGCTCGCGGCCAACTGCGTGATTAACCCACTGACGGCGCTCTATAACTGCCCGAACGGCGACCTGCGCATGCGCCAGGACGAAGTGCGCGAGATCTGCGCCGAGGTCGCCCTGGTGATGCAGCGTGAAGGACACCATACGTCGCCGGATAGCCTGCTCTATTACATTAATCAGGTGATCGAGAGCACCGCCGCCAATATTTCCTCGATGCTGCAGGATATCCGCCAGCAGCGTCACACCGAGATAGATTACATCACCGGCTATCTGCTGCGCCGCGCCAGAGCGCATGGCCTGACGCTGCCGGTTAACAGCCGTCTGTATGAACAGATTAAACGCAAGGAGAATGAGTATGAGCGCATCGGCACTGGTATGCCTCGCCCCTGGCACTGAAGAGACCGAAGCGGTCACCACCATCGATTTGCTGGTGCGCGGCGGGATTAACGTCACCACCGCGAGCGTCGCCAGCGACGGCAATCTGACGATCACCTGCTCGCGCGGCGTCCGGCTGCTGGCGGATGCGCCGCTGGTGGAAGTTGCAGACGGCGATTTCGATGTGATTGTCCTGCCGGGCGGCCTGAAAGGTGCCGAAGCGTTTCGCGACAGCCCGCTGCTGGTGGAAACCGTGCGCCAGTTTCATCTCTCCGGGCGGATTGTCGCGGCTATCTGCGCGGCGGCGGGCACGGTACTGGTGCCGCACGAGCTCTTCCCGATCGGCAATATGACCGGCTTTCCGGCGCTGAAAGAGACGATCCCGGACGATCAGTGGCAGGATAAGCGCGTGGTCTGGGATCCGCGCGTCAATCTGCTCACCAGCCAGGGGCCGGGCACTGCGATTGATTTCGCGCTCAAGATTATCGATCTGCTGGTCGGGCGCGAAAAAGCGCATGAGGTGGCAGGACAACTGGTGCTGGCCGCGGGGATTTACAGCTATCGCGATTACTAAGCGTTATCCCGTCAAGCCACGGTCATAAAAAAATCCCCTCTGTCGAGGGGATTTTTGTCTCAGCGCAACGCCATGACGTTACGGACGGTAGACTTTCACGTTCTTAAAGCCCTGCTCCAGCAGATAAAGCGCCTGCAGGCGGCTCATCACGCCGCGCTCGCACCACAGCAGGTACGTTTTGCTCTGGTCGAGATCGCCAAATTTCGTGCTGAGCTTGTAGAACGGCAGCGAAACGACCTCAACGCCTTCAACCACCAGCGGTTTCTCATCCTGCTCATCGACGGAGCGAATATCCAGAATCGCGTCATTCGGGCCGAAACCGTTAACGGTTTCCACTTCCACCACCTGCTGTTCGGTCTGCTCGGCGATTTCTCGGATATCCACGTTGGTGGCTTCCGCCACGACGCGGTCGAGGATAGAGAAATCGAAATTCGCCTCTTCGGCTTCGATTTTTCCTTTCACGGCCTTCACGGTCGGGCTTTTTGAAATCACGCCGCAATATTCCGGCATGGTGCGGGCAAAATCTTCGGTGCCGATTTTACGGGCGATATCGATGATATGCTCTTTGTCGTAAGAGATAAGCGGGCGCAGCACCAGCGTATCGGAGACATTATCGATAAGACGCAGGTTGGTCAGCGTCTGGCTGGAGACCTGGCCCAGCGCTTCGCCGGTGACCAGCGCCTGCACGCCGTAGCGCTCCGCCACTTTCGAGGCCGCGCGCACCATCATACGCTTGAGCACCACGCCCATCTGGCCGTCGTCCACTTTCTCAAGGATTTCGCCGACGACCGGCTCAAAGTTAATCGCCACAAAACGCACGCGGTGCGAGCTGCCAAAGCGGCTCCACAGATAGTGCGCGACCTGACGCACGCCGATTTCGTGCGCCGCGCCGCCCAGGTTAAAGAAGCAGTAGTGCACGCGGCAGCCGCGACGCATCAGCATATAGCTGGAGACGCCGGAATCGAAACCGCCGGAGATCAGCGACAGCACATCTTCCTGGGTGCCGATCGGGAAACCGCCGATGCCTTCATAGCGGCCTTTGATAAGCAACAGGCGGTCATCTTCAATCTCAAGATTCACGGTCACGTCAGGCTGTTTGAGTTTGACGCGGGCAGATTCAATATGCTGATTTAAACCGCCGCCGACGTAGCGCTCCACTTCAATCGAGCTAAACTCATGTTGACCGCGTCGCTTAACGCGCACGCAGAACGTTTTCCCTTCGAGCTGGTCGCGCCAGTTGGCGAGCGTCTTCTCGAAAATGTCATGCATGTCCGTGAACGGGACGTCATCCACCTCAAGCACATGGTGAATGCCGGGAATACGGGTCAGGGCGTCAAGCACCGCGTCGTGCTGAGTTTCATCTTTAATACGCACCACGATATGGTCCCAGTGGCGAACCACGGCAAGATTTTCATCGTAGTGTTTCAGGACGTTACGAATATTCCCGGTCAGGATTTTTATAAAGCGCAAGCGCACAGACTGGCTTTTAATGGTGATTTCCGGGAATAATTTAATGATAAACTTCATGGTGGCTATGATTCGTTGGCAAGCCCACCGGGGCTTAGAAAATGGTACAGCAGGCAGAACCGCGCCTGCATCGTGAGCCCGGCAGTATATCATCATCGCGATGTCACTGCGCCTATTACCAACCCACAAGGCGTTATTTGCTAATCTTTGCGTCTCCGCTACCATGCAGTGTCGCTAACATGACGTTAACCCATAGAGTCAGATATTTACTATGCCGAAGAAAAATGAACAGCCGGCCAGTTTCGAAACGGCCCTGACGGAGCTTGAGCAGATAGTCACCCGTCTGGAAAGCGGCGACCTGCCGCTGGAAGAAGCGCTGAATGAATTTGAGCGCGGCGTGCAGCTCGCGCGCCAGGGCCAGGTAAAACTGCAGCAGGCTGAGCAGCGCGTTCAGATCCTGTTGTCTCAGAATGAGGACGCGCCTCTTACCCCCTTCACGCCGGACGCCGAGTAAACATGGATTTCAGTCAACAGCTTCAGGCGCAGGCCGAGCGGGCCAATCGCGCGTTACAGCACTTTATCGGCGAGCTGCCGTTTCAGAAGAGTCCACTGGTTGAGGCGATGCTCTACGGCACATTATTAGGTGGTAAACGCCTGCGCCCGTTTCTGGTGTACGCCACTGGCGAGATGTTTGGGGTTAACCCGACCGCGCTGGATGCTCCGGCGGCAGCGATTGAGTGTATTCATGCCTATTCGCTGATGCATGACGATCTGCCCGCCATGGACGATGACGATCTGCGTCGCGGACAGCCGACCTGTCATATCCGCTTTGGCGAAGCGAGCGCTATTCTTGCGGGCGACGCCCTGCAAACGCTGGCGTTTTCGATTTTAAGCGACGCGCCGATGGAAAACGTGGCGCTGCGCGACCGGCTCGCGATGGTGTCTGAGCTTGCGAAAGCCAGCGGTGTGGCAGGCATGTGCGGCGGCCAGGCGCTCGATCTCGAAGCCGAAGGCCAGCAGGTGGATCTCGACGCGCTTGAGCGTATCCATCGCCATAAAACGGGCGCGCTTATTCGCGCCGCCGTGCGAATGGGCGCGCTGTGCGCGGGCGATAAAGGCCGCGACGCGCTGGTTTATCTCGACAGCTATGCAGACAGCATCGGCCTTGCCTTCCAGGTACAGGATGACATTCTGGATGTGGTGGGCGATACTGCAACCCTTGGAAAACGCCAGGGGGCCGATCAGCAACTTGGCAAAAGCACCTACCCCGCCCTGCTGGGTCTTGAGCAAGCCCAGGCGAAAGCGCGCAGTCTGTGCGATGACGCCCTGGCGGCGCTGGCGCCGCTGAAAGCACAAGCGCTGGATACCGCGACACTGGAAGCGTTAGCGAATTTCATAATCCAACGTGATAAATAAACGTATAACACCACGATGAGTCTCTGATGAGTTTTGATACTGCCAAATACCCGACCCTGGCGCTGGTGGACTCCACTGCGGAGCTGCGCCTGTTGCCAAAAGAGAGTTTGCCGAAGCTGTGCGACGAGCTGCGTCGTTACCTGCTCGACAGCGTAAGCCGCTCCAGCGGACACTTCGCCTCCGGGCTTGGCACGGTGGAACTCACCGTGGCGTTGCATTACGTCTACAACACGCCGTTCGACCAGCTTATCTGGGACGTGGGTCATCAGGCGTATCCGCATAAAATCCTGACTGGCCGCCGGGACCGCATCGGCACTATCCGCCAGAAAGGCGGCCTGCACCCGTTCCCGTGGCGCGGCGAGAGCGAATATGACGTATTAAGCGTCGGCCATTCGTCCACCTCCATCAGCGCCGGTATCGGCATCGCCGTCGCCGCGGCGCGCGAAGAGAAAAACCGCCGCACCGTCTGCGTGATTGGCGATGGCGCTATCACCGCGGGGATGGCGTTTGAGGCGATGAACCACGCGGGCGATATTCGCCCGGATATGCTGGTTATCCTGAACGACAACGAGATGTCGATTTCTGAGAACGTCGGCGCGCTTAATAATCATCTGGCGCAGCTGCTTTCCGGCAAGCTCTATTCGACGCTTCGCGAAGGCGGCAAGCGCGTGTTCTCTAACGTTCCGCCCATCAAAGAGCTGCTCAAGCGTACCGAAGAGCACATCAAAGGCATGGTCGTGCCGGGCACACTGTTTGAAGAGCTGGGCTTTAACTATATCGGCCCGGTGGATGGCCACGACGTGCTGGGGCTGGTGCATACGCTGAAAAACATGCGCGATCTCAAAGGTCCGCAGTTCCTGCACATTATGACCAAAAAAGGCCGTGGTTATGAGCCGGCGGAAAAAGATCCAATAACTTTCCACGCAGTACCGAAATTCGATCCGGAAAGCGGCACGCTGCCGAAAAGCAGCGGCGGCCAGCCGAGCTATTCGAAGATTTTCGGCGACTGGCTGTGCGAAACCGCGGCCAAAGACGACAAGCTAATGGCTATCACGCCCGCCATGCGCGAAGGCTCCGGCATGGTGGAGTTCTCCCGCAAATATCCGGCGCAATACTTCGACGTGGCGATCGCCGAGCAGCACGCGGTGACCTTCGCGGCGGGGCTGGCGATTGGCGGCTATAAACCGGTCGTTGCGATTTATTCCACGTTTCTGCAACGCGCGTATGACCAGGTTATCCACGACGTCGCTATCCAGAAACTGCCGGTGCTGTTCGCTATCGATCGCGCGGGCATCGTCGGCGCTGACGGCCAGACGCACCAGGGCGCGTTCGATCTCTCTTATCTGCGCTGCATCCCGGACATGGTTATCATGACCCCGAGCGATGAAAACGAGTGCCGCCAGATGCTGTTTACCGGCTATCACTATAACGATGGCCCGAGCGCCGTTCGCTATCCGCGCGGCAACGCGCTTGGGGTGACGCTGGAGCCGCTCCAGAAACTCCCCATCGGCAAAGGCGTGGTGAAACGCCACGGTGAAAAAGTAGCGCTGCTCAACTTTGGTACGCTGCTGCCGGAGGCCACGCAGGCCGCCGAAGCGCTTAACGCCACGCTTGTGGATATGCGTTTTGTGAAGCCGCTTGATGAAGCGCTGATTATGGAGCTCGCCGGGCGTCACGAGGCGCTGGTCACTATTGAAGAAAACGCCGTGATGGGCGGTGCTGGTAGCGGCGTAAACGAAGTGCTGATGGCGAAGCGCAAACCGGTGCCGGTGCTGAATATTGGCCTGCCGGATCACTTCATTCCACAGGGCACGCAGGACGAAGCGCGCGCCGAAATTGGCCTGACCGCGTCGGGCATCGAACAACGCGTGCGGGACTGGCTCGCCTGACCCCTGCTCTGTTTCCGCTCCTGCTATGCTTAACGGTAACCTTTGTGACCCTAAAGCAGGAGCGGAACCATGCAATACAAGCAATTAGGAAAAACCGACCTTCAGGTTTCCCGTCTGTGCCTGGGCTGTATGACTTTCGGCGAGCCGGACCGCGGTAATCACGCCTGGACTCTCCCCGAAGAAAGCAGCCGCCTTATCATCAAACACGCCATTGACGGCGGCATTAACTTCTTCGACACCGCTAACAGCTACTCCGATGGCAGCAGCGAAGAGATTGTCGGCCGCGCGCTGCGCGATTTCGCGCGCCGTGAAGAGGTCGTCGTCGCCACCAAAGTTTATCACCAGGTCGGCGACCTGCCGCAGGGGCTTTCCCGCCCGCTGATCCTGCGTTCCATTGACGACAGCCTGCGCCGCCTCGGTATGGACTATGTTGACCTGCTGCAAATCCATCGCTGGGACTACGACACGCCCATTGAAGAGACGCTGGAAGCCCTGAACGAGGTGGTGAAAGCCGGTAAAGCGCGCTATATCGGCGCGTCGTCGATGCATCCGCACCAGTTTGAACAGGCGCTGCAGCTGCAAAAAGAGAACGGCTGGGCGCCGTTCGTTACCATGCAAAACCACTACAACCTGATTTACCGTGAAGAAGAACAGGAGATGCTGCCGCTCTGCTATCGCGAGGGCGTGGCCGTGATTCCGTGGAGCCCGCTGGCGCGCGGGCGTCTGACCCGCCCGTGGGGCGAAACCACGGCGCGTCTGGTTTCCGATGAGTTCGGCAAAACGCTCTACAGCGAAACCGAAGAGAACGACGCGAAAATCGCCGAACGGCTGGCGTTCATCGCCGAAGATAAAGGCGTGAGCCGCGCTCAGGTGGCGCTGGCCTGGCTTTTAAGCAAACCCGGCGTTGTCGCACCGATTATCGGTGCCTCGCGCGAAGAGCAGTTGCAGGAGCTGATTGAGGCGGTTGACGTAACGCTCACCCCTGAAGAGATGGCCGAGCTGGAGACGCCTTACAAAGCGCACCCGGTGGTGGGTTTTAAATAAGCCAGTAAAAAAACAGCCCTCGTCGCAGAGGGCTGTTTTCGTTAAATCAGGCCGATGGGCCAGTGATGCCCAATCCAGTAGAGAAGCCCGGCCGAGATAATCCCCGCGACGATATCATCCACCATGATCCCCATACCGCCGTGAACGTTACGGTCAAACCAGCGGATAGGCCAGGGTTTCCACATATCGAAAATACGGAAAATCACAAACCCGGCAGCGACCCACTGCCAGTCATTCGTCGGCAGCGCCATCAGCGTAATCCACATGCCGATAAACTCATCCCAGACGATGCTGCCGTGGTCATGCACGCCCATATCTTTGGCGGTCTGATGACAGAGATAGACGCCAAGGCTGATGCCAAACATCACTACCAGCGAGTAGAGCTGCCAGGGTAAAAAAGTCATCAGGTACCAGAACGGGATCGCCGCAAGCGACCCCATGGTGCCCGGCACCCACGGGCTTAAGCCGCTGCCAAACCCGGTCGCGAGCAGATGCCACGGATTGCGTAAATTCAGGCGGCTTTTAGCAACATCCTTATTAAATGTGCGTTTCGAAGTGGTCATATCCTTTCCAGTCGAGCGTTACCGGCGCGCCATCACGTAAAAATACCATGCCTTCCGACGCCGTGGTCAGCTGGCCGATGCAGGTCACGGGTACGCCAAGATGGCTCACCGCCACCTCCAGCGCGCCGCGATTAATCTCCGATACCGTAAAGCAGAGTTCATAATCCTCACCGCCCGACAACGCCCAGCGCAGCGCCTGCTCCGGATCAACATGGCGAGAGAGCGCGTCGGAGTAAGGCAGATCGTTAAGCTCAATGCGCGCGCCGCAGTCGCTCGCCTTCAGGATATGCCCGAGATCGGAAATCAGCCCGTCCGAGAGATCGATAGCGGCGCTGGCGAGCCCGCGCAGTGCCTGGCCGTGCAGCACGCGCGGCGTCGGGCGCAGATGGCGTTTGACCAGATAGCCTGCGTCGCTGGTATCTTCGACGTGAAGCCGCTTTTGCAAAATCGCAAGCCCGGCTGCGCTGTCGCCCGGCGTGCCGGTGATAAACACCCAGTCGCCAGGCCGTGCGCCGGAGCGCTTCAGCGCCCGTCCGGCGGGAACAAAGCCGTGAATGCCGAGCGTCATGGAGAGCGGGCCGCGGGTGGTATCGCCGCCGATAAGCTGCATATCGTAATAGTTAAGCTGTTCAAAGAGGCTGTCGCTGAACGCTTCAAGCCAGGTCTCGTTCACCTCCGGCAGGGTCAGCGCCAGCGTCAGCCACGCAGGATCGGCGCCCATCGCCGCCAGATCGCTGACATTCACCGCCAGCGCCTTGTAGCCGAGATCGCGCGGATCGATATCCGGTAGAAAGTGAATGCCCGACACCAGCGTGTCGGTGCTGATAGCCAGGGTTTGCTTCTCCGGCACGGTCAATAGCGCGCAGTCGTCGCCAATGCCGGTCTCGACATCAAGACGAGAGCTTCTGACCCGATCGAAGTAACGTGCAATCAGGGAAAACTCACCGCATGACATAAGGTTACGCCTCAACAGATAAGAAGAAGAAAAGGCCGGGATCCCGGCCTCAGAAAGCAGACGAAGAACCGCAGTTTCTTCGTATTGATGACCATAGTAGACAATCGCCAGCTTTTCGTCTGCCTTAAGCACAGAACGGTAAAAGAAAACGAGCGTCAGGTCTCGCCTGCCGATGGCAGGCGGAAATTACTTTTTGTTAGGGCGGATGTGCGGCGCGGCTTTATCGAGCACGCCGTTGACGAACTTATGGCTGTCTTCAGCACCGAAGACTTTCGCCAGCTCAATCGCTTCGTTGATGGCCACTTTGTACGGCACATCATCACGTTTTGAGAGTTCGAACAGCGCGATGCGCAGCACCGCTTTCTCCACCTGGCCCAGCTCTTCGAGCTGACGGGACAGGTACGGCTTCATCAGGCCGTCGAGATAGCCGCTGTTGGTCGCCACCCCGGAGAGCAGTTCGCGGAAATACATCACGTCCACATCTTTGACATCCTGTTCCGCCAGGAACTGGTATTCAACATCGGCGATGTCATTGTGGGACAACTGCCAGGAGTAAAGCGCCTGGACGGCACACTCACGGGCGCGGCGACGAGCAGCAGGTTTCACGGAATTCCCCTTACAAAAAAATCAGGCCTGGATAGCCTTCAGGACATTAATCATTTCAAGCGCGGTCAGCGCCGCTTCGGCGCCCTTGTTCCCGGCTTTTGTGCCAGCGCGTTCGATGGCTTGTTCAATACTTTCAGTGGTGAGTACGCCAAAAGCTACCGGGATTTCGCTGTGCTGCGCCACGTGGGCCAGACCGTTGCTGGCACCGCCGGCAACATATTCGAAATGCGCGGTGCCGCCGCGAATCACCGTACCGAGCGCAATCACCGCGTCATATTTTGCGGTTTTCGCCAGCGCCTGAGCCGCCAGCGGCAGCTCGTAAGCGCCCGGCACCCACACGACGGTGATATTTTCATCTTTTACCTGACCAATGCGTTTCAGGGCGTCGATAGCGCCTTCCAGCAGACTGTCGTTGATGAAGTTGTTGAAACGCGCAATGGCGATGGCGACGCGAGCGTCCGGGGCAGCAACGGTAGCTTCAATAATGTTCATACTCTTACCTTAGGGTTATGTAGCCCCCGCAGGGGGGCGGATTTTATCATACTCTTTCGCGCACTGCTTACGTTTTACATCCCGCCAGTCAGGCGAGCGTCAGGCGCAGGCGCAAATCGGGGCCGACCTGAACGGCGTCGCGAAATTCCAGGCGCGGCGCGTCGGCGAGCCGCTCAAGTCCTGGCAGCGTGAATAGCCCGCGGGCCTCGCTGCCGAGCAGTTTCGGCGCCATATAAACAATCAGCTCATCCACCAGCCCCGCCTGCAGGAGCGCACCGGCGAGCTGCGGGCCCGCTTCAACCCACAGACTGTTCACCTGGCGTTTGCCAAGCTGCATCATCAGCAATACCAGATCGAGCTTGCCGTTGTGCACTGGCGTCGGCAGTTGTTCCACGCCCTCTGGCCAGACGGTGTCGTCCGGGCAGGCGCGGGCAAGCCAGGTCTCGCCGGGCTGATTGACAATCTTATGCGCGGGCGTGACCTGATTCTGCCGGTCGAGCACGATCCGCAGCGGCTGGCGCAGGTTTTCACGCGGATAAACCGCCTGCGTTTCTTCGCCGAGTTCGTCCCAGCGCACGGTCATTGACGGATCGTCGGCCAGCACCGTGGCGCTGGTAGTGAGGATAGCATGGCTTTCAGCGCGCAGACGCTGCACGTCGCGGCGGGCCTGCGGCGAGGTTATCCACTGACTTTCGCCGCTCGCCATCGCCGTGCGGCCGTCAAGCGACGCGCCGAGCTTGAGCTGAATAAACGGAAAACCGGTGCGCATGCGCTTGAGAAAGCCTTTATTGAGCGCTTCGGCCTCGCTCATCATCAAACCGTGGCTGACCTCAATTCCCGCCTGCTGAAGACGATACAAACCGCGGCCCGCCACCTGTGGGTTCGGATCCTGCATCGCCGCGACAACGCGCGCGACGCCCGCGTTAATCAGCGCATCGCAGCATGGCGGCGTGCGTCCGTGGTGGCTACAGGGTTCAAGCGTGACATACGCGGTAGCACCGCGCGCCTTGTCGCCCGCCATACGCAGCGCATGCACTTCGGCGTGCGGCCCGCCAGCGCGCAGATGAAAGCCTTCGCCGACGATTACGCCCTCTTTAACAATCACGCAGCCCACACGCGGATTCGGATGCGTGGTAAAACGTCCCTGGCCCGCGAGCTTAAGCGCGCGCGCCATGTAAAATTCGTCAGACATCAGTTAATCCTGTAAGCGGGCGATCTCTTCGCCGAATTCGCGGATATCTTCAAAGCTGCGGTAGACCGACGCAAAACGGATATAGGCGACTTTATCGAGCTTTTTAAGCTGCTCCATCACCAGATTGCCGATAAGTTTGCTCGGGACTTCTCGCTCGCCAGTCGCGCGCAGATGGGATTTGATATGGTTGATGGCCATCTCCACGTCATCGGAGCTGACCGGGCGTTTTTCCAGCGCTTTCTGCATGCCGCTGCGCAGTTTGTCTTCATTAAAAGGCTCGCGCACGTCGTTGCTTTTCACCACGCGCGGCATGACCAGTTCCGCGACTTCAAAGGTCGTGAAACGTTCATTACACACCAGGCACTGGCGGCGGCGGCGCACCGAGGAGCCTTCTCCCACCAGGCGGGAATCGATCACTTTAGTGTCAACGGCGAAACAGAACGGGCAATGCATAGCGCTTCCTGACTGAAAAAGTTAACTGAACAACAGTTTACCCTGAACTGGCGGGACTACAAAGACGCAACCTTTTTGAGACAAAGGCGCTATGCCGGACGCGCCGTTACGCTCTACCATAAAAAGACCGCCACTCTTTCAGGAAAAGCGAACAATGACAACACGTTATCTGAAATGGTCTATCGTCGCCAGCGCGCTGGCTTTAAGCGCCTGCGCCCCGCAAAGCGAAGTACGCCAGATGCACCAGAATGTCAGCACGCTCAATCAGGAGATGACGAAGCTCAAGCAGGAGACCGTCAAAATCACGCAACAGAACGCGCTGAATGTAAAATCGAAAAGCGGCGTTTACCTGCTGCCGGGCTCCAACACGCCCGCTCGCTTAAGCAGCCAGCTCGGTATGCTGAAAATGTCGCTGCGTAACGTCACGGCGGGCGCAAACGGCACACAGGCGACGCTGTTTATCCAGAGCGAATCCAGTGAGGCGCTGCCCGCCTTTACCGGCACCGTCGAATGGGGCCAGTTACAGGGCACCACCGAAAATTATCAGGAAGTGAACGTGCAGAACCAGCCGTTCAGCGCGCCTGCCAGCACGCTGGCACCGAGCGATGTCTCCATTCCGCTGACGCTGACTGGCATTACGCCAGAACAGCTGGGCTTTATCCGCGTGCATGATATTCAGCCGCTTATCGCTGGTGACGCCGTCGTCGCACCCTGAGTGCCTCAGCATCTGCGGCACGGAGTTTGTTACATTCGCGCCGCTCGCTTTTCTTGCTTTTTTCGCGCCGTAAATTCCTCATTTCATTCCTGTCGCTTCGCAAAAATGGTGTAACAGGAGTTGGCTTAGTTCCCTTATGCCGCTAGAATCCGCGTTCCGATGTACGCAAACGTGAACGCAATCGATTACGTACATGACAAGAATGTGAAACGCCACATATTTTTGTGAGGCTGGATACTTATAATAGGCAGCACAATTTATGCGGCGGCGGTTTATCCGCGTTGCGCGAAAGCATTACTCCACCCAGAAATGGGGATTTCCTGAAAACAGTGGCTCTATTATGAAAAAAATTGTTTTAGCTGCCGGTGCAGCCCTGGCGCTCTCCACCTCTTTTACTGCCGGCGCGGCAGAAACCAGCAATAGTGAGTTTGTTTCCGACTGGTGGCACCAGAGCGTTAACGTGGTGGGCAGCTACCACACGCGCTTCGGACCGACCATCCGCAACGATACCTATCTGGAATATGAAGCGTTCGCCAAAAAAGACTGGTTTGATTTCTACGGCTACGCTGATGCCCCGGTCTTCTTCGGTGGTAACACCGATGCCAAAGGGATCTGGAACCACGGTTCCCCGCTGTTTGTGGAGATCGAACCGCGCTTCTCTATCGATAAACTGACCGGCACCAGCCTGGCGTTTGGCCCGTTCAAAGAGTGGTATTTCGCGAATAACTATATCTACGATATGGGCCGCAACGCTTCTGGCCGTCAGAGCACCTGGTATATGGGTCTTGGTACCGATATCGACACCGGCCTGCCGATGAGCCTCTCCCTGAACGTCTATGCCAAATACCAGTGGCAGAACTACGGTGCAGAAAACCAGAACGAGTGGGACGGCTACCGCTTTAAAGTGAAATACTTCGTGCCGATCACCCAGCTGTGGGGCGGCAACCTGAGCTATATCGGTTTCACCAACTTTGACTGGGGTTCAGACCTCGGTGATAAAGGCGGTTATGCGCTCAATGGCGTGAAAGCCCGCACTAACGATTCCATCGCCTCCAGCCATATTCTGGCGCTGAACTACGATCACTGGCACTACTCCGTAGTCGCGCGTTACTGGCACAACGGCGGTCAGTGGAACGATGATGCGCAGTTAGCCTTCACTAACTACAACACCCGCACTACGGGCTGGGGTGGTTACCTGGTGGTAGGTTACAACTTCTAAGCTTTACCCCGGTGAACGTGTAAAAAAGCCAGCCTCTGCTGGCTTTTTTTATGGGCGTTGATTATCGCGCCCTGCTGTTACGCCACGGATGTACGCGCACCGCCTCTTCTGCCCTCCTTATCCCTTATCGAGGCGAAAAAAAACCGCAGGCCTGAACCTGCGGTTTTATTAACGTATCACGTTGCTTCACGATTACGGCAGGAGAGACGGTTGATCCGCGCCCTCTTTTTCCACCTTCTGCTGCAACAGATGTTCACGCTTCATGCCAAGCTTCAGCGCCAGAGCGGAAGCGACATAAATGGACGACGCCGTACCGATAGAGACACCGATAAGCATGGTCAGCGAGAAGCCCTGCAGCATCGCGCCGCCGAACAGATAAAGCATCAGGATCACGACAAGCGTCGTACCGGATGTGATTAACGTCCTTTGCAGCGTCTGGGTCAGCGACACGTTAAAGATTTCGTAAGGCGTTCCGCGGCGGATCTTGCGGAAGTTCTCACGAATACGGTCAGAAACCACGATGCTGTCGTTGAGCGAGTAACCAATAACCGACATCAGCGAGGCGATGATGGTCAGGTCAATCTCAATCTGGAACAGCGACAGCACGCCCATGGTGATAATGACGTCGTGCGCCAGCGCGATAACCACACCAGCCGCCAGACGCCACTCAAAGCGGAACCCGACGTAAACCAGAATGGAGAGCAGCGCAACCAGCAGCGCCATCGCGCCCGCCTGAGCGAGGTCAGCGCCTACGCTCGGGCCGACAAACTCGATACGTTTTACCGCCGCATTCTGGCCAGTGGCCTGGTTAATGACGTTCACTACTTTGGTGCCGAGTGCCTGACCGCCGGTTTCACCCTGGGCAGGCGGCATACGGACCATGATGTCGCGGCTGCTGCCGAAGTTCTGCAGCAGCGGCTCTTCAAAGCCCGCTTTTACCAGCGACTCGCGCATTACATCCAGATCCGCCGGTTTTTCCAGGCCAATCTCGATAACCGTACCGCCGGTAAAATCGAGACCCCAGTTAAACCCGCGTACGCCCATCACCACAATAGAGGCGACAAGCAGCAGGCCGGAAATAGCGAAGGCCCAGTAGTCCCAGCGCATAAAGTCATAGACTTTGCGGCCGTGGTTCAATTGTTCAACAGTATATTCCTGTGCCACAACGCACTCCTCAGATAGACAGCTTGTTGATGCGTTTGCCGCCGTACAACAGGTTCACAATGGCACGGGTACCGACAATAGCGGTGAACATGGAGGTCGCCACGCCGATACCGGTCGTGATAGCAAACCCTTTAATCGCGCCGGTCCCCACTGCGTACAGGATAATGACCTTAATCAGCGTCGTGACGTTGGCGTCGAAAATCGAGCTGAACGCCCCACGGTAACCTTCGTCAATCGCCTGCTGCACTGAACGGCCGTTGCTGAGCTCTTCTTTAATACGCTCGTTTATCAGCACGTTCGCATCCACCGCGACCGCAAGGGTTAACACAATCCCCGCGATACCCGGCATGGTGAGCGTCGCGCCCGGCAGCAGCGACATGATGCCGACGATCAGCACCAGATTTGCCAGCAGCGCCGTAGTGGCGATAAGACCGAACTTCTTATAGAACAGAATCATAAACAGAATGGAGACCGCGAGGCCCGCCAGACATGCTTCCAGACCCTGAGTGATGTTCTGCATACCCAGCGTCGGGCCGATGGTGCGCTCTTCCACAATCTGAATCGGCGCGATCAGCGCGCCCGCACGCAGCAGCAGCGAAAGCTGACGCGCTTCGTTCGGGTTGTCGATGCCGGTAATCACGAAGTTCTGACCCAGACGCGCCTGAATCGTCGCAACGTTGATCACTTCTTCCTGTTTTACCAGGATGCTGCGGCCGTTGGCGTCTTTCTTACCGCTGTCCTTATATTCCACAAAGAGCGTCGCCATCGGTTTATGGATGTTGTCTTTGGTGAAATTAGACATGATATTACCGCCCGCACTGTCGAGCGAAATATTCACCTGCGGCATGTTGTACTGGTCAACGCCGGAGGTGGAATCGGTAATATGGTCACCGGTCAGGATAACGCGTTTGTACAGCACAACCGGCTGGCCTTCACGGGTCATCTTCACTTCAGAATCGCCTGGAACACGGCCTGCCGCGGCGGCAGAACGGTCAACAGAGCTGTTAACCAGACGGAATTCCAGGGTCGCGGTCGCGCCGAGGATTTCTTTCGCGCGAGCGGTATCCTGAATACCCGGCAGCTCGACCACGATGCGGTCAGCGCCCTGACGCTGCACCAGCGGCTCGGCTACGCCCAGCTGGTTCACGCGGTTACGCAGGATATTAATGTTCTGCTGAACAGCGTATTCACGCGCTTCGCGCAGACGCTCATCAGACATCACCGCGCGCAGGCTGTTATCGCCCTGGCTTGAGATAACCATGTCGCGGTGGCGGCTCGTCAGGTAAGAGACCGCGGCGTCACGGATATCGCTGTCACGGAACTGAATCGTCACGCCGTAGTTATCGGCTTTACGCACGTTCGTCCAGCTCAGCCCTTTCTCGCGCAGATCGCTGCGCAGGCTGTCCATATTCTGTTCCTGGAGCTTGCCAAGCGCGGTGTCCATATCCACTTCCATCAGGAAGTGAACGCCGCCGCGCAGGTCGAGGCCCAGCTTCATCGGTTCGGCGGAAATAGCGGTAAGCCAGCGTGGGGTGGCAGGCGCGAGGTTAAGCGCGACGACGAATTGATCGCCCATCGTGCTCATCAGCGCTTCACGAGCGCGCAGCTGAGTATCGGTGGAGTCAAAGCGCGCAAGAATTGCGCCCTCTTCCAGAGCCACAGATTTCGCGGAAATTTTTTCTTTTTGTAACGTATTCTGGACCTGGATCAGCGTTTGCTCACTGGCGGCGACGCCGCGCGCGCCAGTGATTTGAACAGCCGGATCCTCACCATACAGGTTGGGAAGTGCATAAAGCAGGCCGACGATAAGCACGGCGACCAGCATGAGGTACTTCCACAAAGGATAACGGTTTAACACGGCAGTTCCCTTTGGGAAAACAATGAATTACAGCGCCTTCATGGTGCCTTTCGGCAGGACGGCTGCGACGAAGTCACGCTTGATAACCACTTCGGTGGTGTCGTTCAGAGCGATAGCAATGTAGCCGTTTTCCGCTACTTTGGTCACGCGACCCACCAGACCACCGTTAGTGAGCACTTCATCCCCTTTGGCAATGGAGTTCATCAGGTTTTTATGCTCTTTGGTACGCTTCTGCTGCGGACGCAGGATCATGAAATAGAAAATCAGACCAAACACGACCAGCATCAGGATCAGAGACATCGGGCTGCCCTGCGCCGGCGCACCGCCAGCGGCTACCGCGTCAGAAATAGAAAAGCTCATTCAAATTCCCTCATTATTAAATTAATCAACGTTCAACGGTGGCACCGGCCGCCCCTGGCGTTGGTAGAAATCCGCGACGAAGTGCTCTAATTTACCCTCTTCAATAGCCTTGCGTAAACCAGCCATTAAGCGCTGATAGTGGCGAAGGTTATGAATGGTATTGAGCCGCGCGCCCAGTATTTCGTTGCAACGGTCAAGATGATGCAAGTAGGCGCGTGAATAATTGCGACAGGTATAGCAATCACACTCAGGATCCAGCGGCCCCGTATCGCTTTTGTACTTCGCGTTGCGGATTTTCACTACGCCTTCGGTGACGAAAAGATGGCCGTTACGCGCGTTGCGCGTCGGCATGACGCAGTCGAACATATCGATGCCGCGACGCACGCCTTCGACCAGATCTTCCGGCTTGCCCACCCCCATCAGGTAGCGCGGCTTGTCCGCCGGGATCTGCGGGCAGACATGCTCAAGAATGCGGTGCATATCTTCCTTCGGCTCACCGACAGCCAGGCCGCCGACAGCGTAGCCATCAAAGCCTATCTCTACCAGACCTTTCACGGAGATATCGCGTAAATCTTCGTAAACGCTGCCCTGAATAATGCCGAACAGCGCGTTTTTGTTGCCGAGGCTGTCAAAGCGGTCGCGGCTGCGTTTCGCCCAGCGCAGCGACATCTCCATAGAGCGCTTCGCGTAGTCCCAGTCTGCCGGGTACGGCGTGCATTCATCGAAGATCATCACGATGTCAGAACCGAGATCGAACTGGATCTCCATCGATTTTTCCGGGTCGAGGAAGATAGGATCGCCGTTGATCGGGTTGCGGAAATGCACGCCCTGCTCGGTAATTTTGCGAATATCGCCCAGGCTAAAGACCTGGAAGCCGCCGGAATCGGTCAGGATCGGGCCTTTCCACTGCATAAAATCGTGCAGGTCGCCGTGCAGCTTCATGATCTCCTGGCCTGGACGCAGCCAGAGGTGAAAGGTATTGCCGAGGATAATCTGCGCGCCGGTGGCTTCCACTTCTTCCGGCGTCATGCCTTTGACGGTGCCGTAGGTGCCCACGGGCATAAACGCCGGGGTTTCCACGACGCCGCGATCAAATACCAGGCGGCCGCGGCGCGCGCGGCCATCGGTCGTATCAAGTTCGAATTTCACGTTTTTCTCCACATCAGAGAGACAGTCTGATGATTAATGTTACAGAGTGAGGGCGCCCCTCACCCCGGCCCTCTCCCATTAAGGAGAGAGAAAAAAGCGGCAAGCGCCCGGTTATTCGCCCGGACGCTCGTTAATGGCCTGCGGATTGTACGTGATATACATCGCATCGCCGTAACTAAAAAAGCGATACTCCGCTTTTACCGCTTCGCGGTAGGCGTTCATGGTGTGCTTATAGCCCGCGAACGCAGACACCAGCATGATGAGCGTCGATTCCGGCAGGTGGAAGTTGGTCACCAGCGCGTCGATCACTTTGTACTGATAGCCCGGATAGATAAAAATCTGGGTGTCGCCGAAAAACGGCGCGATAAGCGCGTCTTGCGCTGCCTGCGCGGCGCTCTCAAGCGATCGTACCGATGTCGTGCCCACGGCGACGACTTTATTGCCGCGCGCTTTCGCGGCCAGCACCGCGTCGACCACCTCCTGCGGCACTTCGGCGTATTCAGAGTGCATCACGTGATCTTCAATGCTCTCAACGCGTACCGGCTGGAACGTCCCCGCGCCGACGTGCAGCGTGACAAACGCCATCTCAATGCCTTTCGCGCGCAGGCGCTCAAGCAGCGGCTCATCAAAGTGCAGGCCTGCGGTCGGTGCCGCGACAGCGCCCGGTTTCTGGCTGTAGACGGTCTGATAAAGCTCGCGGTCAGCCTCTTCATCCGGGCGTTCAATGTAAGGCGGCAGCGGCATATGGCCGATGCTGTTCAGAATATCCAGCACCGGGCGTTCGTCGTTAAACTGCACTTCGAACAGCGCATCGTGGCGCGCGGTCATCGTGGCGTTTACGCTTTCATCGTCGCCCAGCAGAAGTTCCGCGCCCGGCTTTGGCGCTTTCGACGCGCGGATATGGGCCAGCACGCGATGGTCGTCGAGCATACGCTCCACCAGCACTTCAATTTTGCCGCCGCTCGCCTTGCGGCCAAAGAGGCGCGCCGGGATCACGCGGGTATTGTTAAACACCAGCAAATCGCCGGGGTTGAGCTTATCGAGCAAATCGGTGAAAGTGCCGTGCGTGAGATCTCCCGTCGGCCCGTCGAGCGACAGCAGGCGACAGGCGCTACGCTGGGCTTGCGGATAGTGAGCTATCAGGGATTCGGGTAATTCAAAGGAGAAATCGGTCAAACGCATGGCTGGAACTCTGACATAAAAAACAGGCGGCTAGTCTAGTGCCGGGGCGCGCTCCCTGCAACTGATAAGCCGCTTTATCTCTCTTTAAGGAAAGGATCGTTATGAATTTTCTTGCCCATCTGCATCTGGCGCATCTGGCGCAAAGTTCGCTGCCCGGCAATCTGATGGCGGACTTCGTGCGCGGCAAACCGGATGAGCTTTATCCGGCGGATGTCGTGGCGGGAATTTACATGCACCGGCGCGTGGATGTGTTGACCGATAACCTGCCGGAAGTGCGCGAAGCGCGCGAGTGGTTCCGCCCCGAAACCCGCCGCGTAGCGCCGGTGACGCTGGATGTCATGTGGGATCACTTTCTCTCGCGCCACTGGGCGCAAATCTCGCCGGAGATCCCGCTTGCGGAATTTATCGCGCACGCGCACGCCCAGATTTTACCGACGCTGCCCGACGCGCCGGAGCGCTTTGTGAATCTTAATAACTACCTCTGGCGCGAACGCTGGATGGAACGCTACCGCGAGATGGACTACATCGCCCGCGTGCTCAACGGCATGGCGAGCCGACGACCGAAACTCGCGGCCCTGCGCGACTCCTGGGACGATCTCAATACCCATTACGCCGCGCTGGAGCGCCAGTTCTGGCGCTTTTATCCACGCATGATGGCGATGGCGCGCGAGCAAACGCTCTGATTACGCCGCTTTTTCGCCGCGAATCTCGCGCCACAGCCGCCAGGCGAGCAGCAGCAACCCGGCGGCACCCGTCACCAGCACGCCCCAGATAATCCAGGTATAGCGCGCGTTGCGCTGCGCGCTGGCGTCTTTGGCCGTCAGCCGCGCGTCGCCGCCGAGCGTCACCGCTTTTACCGTCTGCGCGTAAGGCAGCATCTCCGGATCGTGAGAGCCCGGCACCAGCGTTTGTAGCGCCAGCGCCTGCGTTTTAGCGGCTCCATTGCCCCAGGCGAGCAGGAACGGGCCGCTGCCCTGGGCATTAAACACCAGCGTTTTTTCGTCGCGCTCGCCGGTCACTTCCGGGAAAGTGTCGCCAAAGCGCTGGTTCACCGCCCGCACGCGGAGCGCGGAAATCAGCTCGCCGTGCAGCGGTAGCGTCACCGCCGGGCTCTCCGGCAGGCGATAAATAACCGTGCGGGCGAGCGGCTGCCACGCCATGTTATCCGCGCTGCGATAGTCAATCTCCACCGGCACAACGGCGTTCTCAAGCTGCGGGCGCAGCGTCAGGGCATCGAACGGCTGTGGCCGCGCCCAGCGATAGACGGCGGTGTTATCGTTTTCTTTCTCGCCATGCGCGGCAAGCGTGACGCGCCGCGGCTGTACGTGCGGTGTCTGCCACTGTCCGGTAGCCGAGGTAAAATCAAGCGGCGCGCTGGCGTTTTTCACCACCACCAGCAGGTATTTCGCGCCGAAGAGCGACGGGGCACCGCTGAAATCCACCGTGTTCTGCAACAGCCGCTGATTACCGGAGGCTAAATCCAGCAGCGGCGCATCCGCGATGATCGGCTGCCAGTCACGCATCGTCTCGCTCGCGAGCACGTCCACGCGCGCCTGCCAGCCGTTGACCTGTTGTGGCCACGCCAGTTGCAGCTGCGTCAGCGCGCGCTCGCCGTTGTTCTCGCCAAGCGGGATCAGCCAGCTCGCGCTCAGTTGCTCTACCGGCGCGTTTTCCATGCGGATCTGCACGCCAGACGGCGAGGTTAACAGCACCGTGCGCTGCTCTTCTTCGCTGGTTTTAACCGGCTGCGCGTCAAGCCTGTAGACCGTCAGCGGCGCGCGTTGCGGCGCAGGCGCGGGCGGCGTGGTGGTGTCGAGCGCAAACGGCAGGCTTGCGCCCTGCGCATTAAACACGCGGATATCGCGCAGATCCGGCCAGGCGCTCTGCGAATAGACGGCCTCCGGCAGCGGCAGCCGGTACCACGGCGACTGCCCTTCCACCGCAAGTTCCACACCGCGCGCATAATCCTGCGGACGCTCGGCGCGAGGGGTATCGTCACTGGCCGCGCAGGTGGCGGCGAACGCCCAGACAAGGGCAACCCATAACTGTTTCATTCTGCCTCTCCCTGACGGGTATTGACCGGCTGCGCCGCTTTCGGCGGCAGCGGTGAGAAATAACCGACAATCAGCACCAGCACCGCGACGCCGATAAACGCCACGGCGCGCGCAAGCCCGCCACCGCCTGCGCTGTCCACCAGCATCAGCTTCACTATCACCACGCCGAGCAGGCCCGCGCCGCAGAACCAGCCCTGACGCGCGCCTTTACGCGTGGCGCTCACCATCACCAGCAGCGCCAGCAGCATCCAGAGCAGCGCAAATGTGGTCTGGACCAGACGAGAATCCCACAGCGCGTCGAACTGCCACGGAATATCCCCGATCCACGCAAGCGTACGCAGCACCAGCCCGTTGCCCCACCAGAACAGCAGCGCATACCAGACGAGCGGCGCCCACGGCTGCGCCTGCTGTAACAGCGGCGACCAGAAGCGCGTAAGCAGCCGCCACCAGCCCAGCACCGCCAGCAGCGCGAAACCTGCGCCAAGCTCCAGCGGGTTGATCAACGGCAGGTACGGCCAGTCGATTGTTACGCCGCTCATCAGGTTGCCCGCGAGCAGTAAGAACACCAGTACGGGCGCGACCGGCAACAGCCCCGGCCCGCTGTAAAGCGCAGGCCACTGCGCGCACGGCCACAGGCCGCGCCGGAGCGCGCCGTTCACCAGCAACACAATAGCGGCGCTGACGGCAAGGATAATGCCGGTCTGCCACGCCTCGCTGCCCCACGGCAGGCTATCGGTAAACCACCAGGTTTCCGCGCCAGCGGCAAGGAGCAGCATCCAGAACAGCGACAGATGCAGCGCCTTCTGAAGGCGAACCGGCAACGCACCGGCATCACGGCGCAGCAGCCAGAGCGCGCACGGCAGCGCCAGGCACCAGACGAGGCTGTGCCAGCCCGCCAGCACCAGCGCGCCGTCAATAACAATCTGACAAGCCAGCATCAGCGCCATGCCCGGCCACAGCAGCCAGACGGCGTAAGCGAGATCCGTCCACGCCGCTTTGCGCGATACCGCGCGCCACAGCAAGACGGAGAGCGTCAGCAGCGCAAGCGCCAGGGCAAGCCCGGTGGAGATATCCGTAAACGCCCAGCGGGCAGTCTGCAGCAGCGCCACCAGCCAGAAGGCGATGCCCGCGCCTAGGTGCGCCCGGCTCACCTGCCGCTGCGGCTCGCGCCACAGCCAGCCGCCCGCCAGCCAACAGAGCGCCAGCACCGCGCTGATAAACGCCGCGTTAAGCAGCGTAATACCATCAACCCAGGCGTAAACGGCGCTAGCCGCCGCAAGCGTCAGCAGCGCGCTGCCGCTGTAGCTCATCCGCCGCTGCTTCTGCTGCATGCCAAACCATAGCAGCCCCAGCCCTTCCAGCGCCCAGGCGAGCGCTGTCCAGCGGGCCGACAGCGCCAGCGGAATAGCGAGCGTGACAAACGCGCCGCCGAGCGCCAGACCGCCCAGCGCCAGTATCCGCCCCTCCTGCGGATAGCGACGCAGCGCGGCGCGCGCGAGCAGCAAATAGACCAGCCCGAAGCCGAGCGCCGAAAACGCCGGGCCATACGTCCAGTGTCGGGTAATCGCATACTGCATCCCAAACCCGACCAGCGGCGGCGCGAACAGCATCACGCCATCGACGATTTTCTTGCGACCCTGTGCGCGCAGCGACAGCGCCACGCAGACGACGCCAAAGAGCAGAATATTGGCGATAAGAAAGAGCTGGCAGCTCAGCCACTCGTCCGGCTGATAGCCGTTGATGCCCCAGAGACCCGCCACGCCAAAGGTGAACAGCAGGCCGAGCAGATTAAGCTCGCGCCAGTGCTGCCAGACGCTGACGGCAGCGATGCCCACCGACAACAGCAGATAGAACGAGAAAAGCGCGATGTGATTGCCACCGCCAGTTGAGAGCAGCAGCGGCGCGAGATAGCCGCCGAGACTCGCCAGCATCGCGAGGCTTAACGCCCGTTGCAGCACGGCCAGCGCGACGCTCGCGGCGCACACCACCAGCATCAGGCCGAAGGCGAGCGGCATCGGCAGCATCTGCCAGAGCCGGAACGCGCCGAAAATCGTGATATAGAGCGCGCCCACCGCGCCGCCCTGAAGGATGAGCGCATAGACCGGCGTCTTGTGGCGCAGCCGCCAGCCGAACGCCAGCAGCACCAGCGCGGCGACGCCCGCGCCCGCCACGCGCAGCTCAAGCGGCAGCATGTCGCGCTCAACGCTGTAGCGCAGCAGGAAGGAAATACCCAAAAAGAGCAGGATGACGCCGATTTTGGCGAGCGGATTGCCCTGCATAAACCAGCGCGTCAGGCTGGTGATAAGCCCGCCTGACGCCGCGGCATGGCGTGGTTCTGGCGCGGGTTCTTCGCGGCGCGGCGTGGCGGCGGGTGCAGGCGCTTTCGCCGCGTTGCGCACCGCCTGCGACCAGACCGGCGGCGCGTCCGCCTGCGGCGCCGGTTCAGGCTCACGCGCTGCCGCGGTTTCAGGCACCGGTTCGGGTTCTGGCGCGACAAACACGGGCGCAGGCTCCGGCGCAGGCGTTGCCACTGGCGCGGTTTCCACGCCCGGCGGCGCAGACGCCGCAGCAAGCCGCGCTTCCAGCGTCTCTATGCGATTACGCAGGCGATGAAGTTCGGTTTCGTTACGCGCACTGCGTTTTAGCGCCATGATGGCTATCACCGGCACCACAACCACGCAGAAGAGCGCAATCAGAGCAGCAAATACAAAAATCTCATCCATTGATTTCAGACCCTGCGGCAGAAGTGCGGCTACTTTCCCATATCTGAATGAAAAGCGGTATTCCTTTACCGCGTTTCGTTACGCTTATCGCGAATGCAGGATCACCGCCGCGCCTGCGGCGAGCCGCAGCGTCAGCCCTTCCAGCGCGGCGTCGCCCTCTTCACGCGTCCAGGCCCGGTCATCAAGGAGCGGCGAGAACGGCAGTGTGATTTCACAAGCCGCGCCGCGGTTCAGCGCCACCAGCACCCGCTCCTGCCGGAAGACACGCGTAAACACAAAGACGTCGCCTTTCGCATACACCACCTGGCATGCGCCGGAACGCAGCGCCCGGCTGCGGTGGCGCAGGCGCGCGAGCCGCTGATAGAGCGCCAGCAGCTCGCCGTCCTGCTGTGTTTTATCCCACGGGAACGGCTGGCGGCAGAACGGATCGTTACCGCCTTCCACACCCACTTCGTCGCCATAGAAAACGCACGGCACGCCGGGCCAGCAGAAAAGCCACACCGCCGCCGCCCTGATGCGCGCCGGGTCGCCTTTGGCGACCGTTTTAAAACGCGCAGTATCATGGCTGTCGAGCTGATTAAACATACGTAATTGCTGCTCGTGCGAGAGCGCGGCGCGATATTCATCCATCCACCGCGCGCAGTCGGCGGCGTCAAGCTGCTGTGGCTCAAGGCCGTGATCGACGCCCGCAAGAAAGCTCCACACCGGCGTCGTAAAGCCACGGTAGTTCATGGCCGCATCTTCCACGTCGTTTTGCAGCCACTGGCGCGCGTCGCCGAAATGCTCGCCGAAGACGAACGCCTGCGGGTTTACGGCTTTTGCCGCGCGGGTGATCCCCTCAACGTGGCGCAGGTTTGCTTTCGCGCCGCCGCTTTCCCCGAGCATATGCACCACATCGAGCCGCCAGCCGTCGATGCTCCACGGCGCTTTCAGCCAGTGCTTCACCACGCTCTCTTCGCCTGCGTAAATCTCTTCCATCACGCCGCGCTCGGCGAAATCGAGTTTCGGCAGGCTGTCGTAGCCGAGCCAGCAGAAGGCGTGACCGTCCTCGGCGAAGGTGTACCAGTTGCGCGTCGGCGAATCCGGGTGATGGCACGCCCCGTCGGTGCCGTGATTCTGGCGATCGAACCACGGGTGCGTATCACCGGTGTGGTTAAAGACGCCGTCCAGAATCAGGCGCATACCAGCCTCACGCGTTTTTTCACGCAGGCGCAGCAGCGCCTCATCACCGCCGAACTGCGGATCGACGTGGCGATAATCGGCGGTGTCATATTTATGCACGCTCGGCGCGCTGAAGATGGGGTTGAGATAAAGCGCCGTGACGCCAAGCTTTTTCAGGTACGGCAGTTTTTCGCAGATACCGTCGAGATCGCCGCCGTAAAACGTCGAGCCGCCCGCCTCTGCGCTGACCGGCTCATGCCAGTCGCGCAGAATGATGTCGTGGCCTTGGGCGTGGTGGAAATAGATGTTGTCCTGCTGCGCGCCGCGCGGCGTGCTGCGGGCGAAGCGGTCCGGGAAAATCTGGTAGAACACCTGATCCTGCACCCATTGCGGGCCGTCGTCCGGCGCGTCGATGGCAAACAGCGCCAGCCGGGCGGGCGGAAACTCACTCAGCCCCAGCGGGCTGAACCACTGCTGGCGATCGCCCCATAACAGCTTAAAGCAGTAGCGGCGGCGCGGCTGGCCGTCGCCGAGCGGAATGCTCGCCTGCCACGCGCTGACCTGCGGATGCGGCGCGGCGGTCAGGCGCTTCATTTCAAAGGGCGTTTCTTCGTTATCGCGCTCGTAACGCAGCATGACCTTTTCCGGCAGCGCGTCGCCCGCAAGCCAGAGGGTAATGAGTAATTTCTCCCCCTGCCGGTGAATAAAGGGCGCAACGGGGAGATGCCAGGCATTCAACATACACTTTGATCCTTAATCGACAGAAAACAGGCGCATCTTTCCACAGGGGCAACCGCGCGCCTTCCTCATTCTGGATTTTATTGGGGGAGGAGACGGGAGGCGGAGAAACAGAAGTGAGCGTAGAGCGAAAACGACATCCCCGCCAGGCGGCGGGGATGGAAGGGAGCGTTATGCACGAAGACGGGCGTCGCGGCGGCGTTTAAACACCCAGCCCACCAGCAGCAGAGCAATCCACGTGAAACCGACGTAGAGCGAAATGCGGGTATCGGGGTGATAGCCAATCAGCGCGATGATAAATGCCAGGAAAAGCAGGCCGACGATAGTCGTCGCCACGCCGCCAGGCACTTTAAATTTCAGCGCTTTGACTTCATCCGCGCTCAGGCGACGACGGAACGCCACCTGCGAGAGCAGGATCATTATCCAGACCCAGACGGTCGCAAAGGTCGCGAGTGACGCAATCACCAGGAAGACGTTTTCCGGCATGATGTAGTTGAGGTACACCGCCAGCAGCATCGCAAAGCACATCACCACCACCGTCACCCACGGAATGCCGCGGCGCGAGGTTTTGGCGAACACTTTCGGCGCGCTGCCCTGCTCGGCCATGCCGTGCAGCATACGGCCCACGCCGAACACATCGCTGTTAATCGCAGACAGCGAGGCCGTCAGCACCACGAAATTCAGAATGCCCGCCGCAACGGTGATCCCCATATGCTGGAAAGTGAGCACAAACGGGCTGCCGTTGGTGCCGACTTCATTCCACGGGTAGATAGACATAATCACGAACAGCGTGCCGACGTAAAACACCAGAATACGCAGCGGCACAGAGTTAATGGCGCGCGGAATGGATTTGGCCGGATCTTTCGCTTCACCGGCGGTGATGCCGATAATCTCGATGCCGCCGTAGGCGAACATCACCATTTGCAGCGCCATGACGGTGCCAATCCAGCCGTTCGCGAAGAAGCCGCCGTTACTCCAGAGATTATGGATGCCGGTCGGCTGACCACCGTTGCCGATACCCCAGACAATGATGCCGATACCGGCCGCGATCATGATGATAATGGTGGCGACTTTAAAGAACGAGAACCAGAACTCCAGCTCACCGAAGACTTTCACGCTCATCAGGTTAATGGCGCAGATGATAAGCACCACGCTCAGCACCCAGACCCAGTGCGGCACCGTCGGGAACCAGACGCCCATATAGATGCCGAACGCGGTGACGTCGGCAATGGCGACAATCAGAATTTCAAAGCAGTAGGTCCAGCCGGTGATATAGCCTGCAAGCGGGCCGAGGTTATCCTGCGCGTAGCGAGAAAATGAGCTCGCCGCCGGGTTATGCACCGACATTTCGCCAAGCGCGCGCATGATGATATACGCCGCCACGCCGCCGATAATGTAAGCCAGCAGTACGCTCGGGCCGGCCATTTTGATGGCGTCCGCCGAGCCGTAAAACAGGCCGGTGCCAATCGCTGAACCCAGCGCCATAAAGCGGATGTGTCTTGTACTCAATCCGCGCTTGAGCTTGTTCTCGTTTTCCATCTTTCCAGTACCACGTCATACAATAAAAAACCACGGAGCCAGGCCCCGTGGTTCAACAATCAACCGACGATCAGTGAGCGGTGGTTGTCACGCTCCGTCCGGCCGCACGATCCCAGAGCGCCGCCGCCAGCGTAATCGCGACGGTCGGCAGCAGCCAGGCCAGCCCCTGATCCGCCATCGGCAGTTTCTGAGTCCAGGCCGGAAGGATACCGCTTATCGCCGAGGCTTTCACCCCATCAATCAAACCAAACAGCAGACTGACCGCCATCGCCGGGGCGATAACACGGCCCGAATTATGCCACCAGCCGCGGGTAAAGCTCAGCACAACGAGTGCGATACACGGCGGATAGATGGCCGTCAGCACCGGAATGGAGAACTGAATGAGCTGGCTTAAGCCAAGGTTCGACACCACCATTGAGAAGAGGCCCAGGATAAACACCAGCGCGCGGTAAGAGAGCGGCAGATACTGCGCGAAAAACTCGGCGCAGGCGCAGGTCAGGCCGACGGCCGTCACCATACACGCGAGGAAGATCAGCGCCGCCAGCAGGAAGCTGCCCGCGCCGCCGAAGGTGTGCTGAACGTAAGCGTGCAGAATCGCCGCGCCGTTGGCGGACTGATCCACCAGCGTCGCGCTGTCAGAGCCGAGACGGAACAGCGCCAGATAGAGCAGCGTCAGGCCGACGCCCGCCATCAGGCCCGCGAAAATGGTGTAGCGCGTCAGCAGACGAGAATCAGACACGCCGCGCGAACGCGCCGCGTTGACGATAACAATCCCGAACACCATCGCGCCGAGCGTATCCATCGTCAGATACCCGTTCACGAAGCCGTTAGAAAACGCCGCTTTCTGATAGGCGTCTGTCGCCACGCTGATATCACCCGCCGGCCAGACAATCGCCGCCACCGACAGCACCACCAGCGCGATGATTTTCAGCGGTGCCAGGAAGTTGCCCACGGTATCCAGCAGTTTGCCCGGATAGAGCGACACCAGAATCACCAGCGCGAAATAGACCAGGCTGTAGATGAGCAGCGGCAGCGCGCCGTCGCCGGTGAGCGGCGCAATGCCCACTTCAAACGACACGGTCGCGGTGCGCGGCGTCGCGAACAGCGGCCCGACGGCCAGATAGCACACCGTCGCCAGCAGAATGCCCGCGACGCGGCCAATCGGATGGCTCAGGCTGTCAACGCCACCGCCAACTTTCGCCAGCGCCACCACGGTCAGCACAGGCAGACCCACGGCGGTAATAAGAAAGCCGATCGCCGCCGTCCAGACATGCGGACCGGCCTGCAAACCAACCATGGGAGGGAAAATGATATTGCCCGCGCCGACAAACAACGCAAAGGTCATAAACCCCAGTGCGATAATGTCGCGCGATTTTAAACGATGGGTCATAAGATTTACTGCCTGTGGATGTGGTGTTGAAATTGACTAATTTTTTACCGCCAGTCACCTGACGAAAACGCGGCTATTTGCAGAGCTGACAGCGGGATATGCTTCCCGATTACGCTGGCGAAGAATTGTTTTTCGATTTACCAGGTAAAAACAGTCGGTCTGGCAATAGCAGGGGCGCAATTTAAACGCTTATAACGTTTAAAGGCAAGACGGGATCGTAAAACCAGACCTTTATGCCAGATCTAAGTTTCAGAGCAGTGATAAAATCTAAAATCGTAAAAAACCTCCGGCGATTCGCGCGAGCAAAAAAGCGTCAAACGCTGAAAAAAGCGTTCAGAGATGGAGAAAAAATGAATAAGGCCAGCTTATGGCTGGCCCTGGAAAGAAAGGTTGACGAATTAAGCGTCAGAAAGCGCTTTAGCGGGCGAGGAGACAATTAACCGCTCCGGCAGGAGGAAGGAAAACGTCGTGCCTTTGCCAGGCGTACTTTCAATCTCCAGACGCGCGTCGTGGTGCGTCAGCGCATGTTTCACAATCGCAAGCCCTAACCCGCTGCCGCCCGTCTGGCGCGAGCGCGCTTTATCAACTCGATAGAAACGTTCGGTGAGGCGCGGAATATGCTCCGCAGCAATCCCCGGCCCGGTGTCCGCCACGCTAAAGCGCGCGCCGTTCGCCACGTGCTCCCAGCGCACCGTGATGTGCGTCCCGGCAGGCGTATGGTTGACCGCGTTATACACCAGGTTTGAAATCGCGCTACGCAACTGCTCGTCGTTGCCAAGCACTTTAAGCTGCGGATCGACCTCAAACGTGAAGGTATGCTTCTGCTGGCTCAGCGTCTGCGCTTCGCGCTCCACCACCCGCAGCATCATCGGCACGTCGATGGTTTCGTTAAGCTGCATCGCGGGCGCCGCCTCGATTTTCGAGAGCGTGAGTAGCTGTTTCACCAGCCCTTCCATGCGGAAGGTCTGCTCGCGCATGGTGTGCAGCGCTTTTTCCCGCAGCGGCCCTTCGAGCGTCTGTTCGTGCATCATCTCCAGATATCCCTGCAACACGGTGAGCGGCGTGCGCAACTCATGGCTGACGTTAGCGAAGAAGTTGCGCCGCGCGCCTTCAAGCTGATGCATCTGCGTGACGTCGCGCGCCACCATTAACAGCTGATCTTCGCTGTACGGCATCACGCGAAACTCAAGATGACGCCCGTTATTGAGCACCAGGTGCAATGGCCGGTTGAACTCCTTGCCGCGCAGATAGCTGGTGAATTCCGGGTAGCGCAGCAGGTTTAAGATGTTCTGGCCGTTATCGTCGGGCCAGCGCAGGCCGAGAAGCTGTTGCGCAAGGCCGTTACACCAGAAGATGACGCCCTCTTCCGTGGTCAGCACCACGGCGTCCGGCAGGGATTCCGCGCCGCTGCGAAAGCGTTTGATAAGATTGCCCAGTTCGCGGCGGCGTTTTTTATTGCGCAACTGCATCTGGTGCAGGCCGTAGAGCAGCGGCTCCCAGCTCCCGCTGCCGGGCGGCGGCGTCATGCTGCGATCCACCCACAGCCACCAGGAGAGCCGCAGCAGATTCCAGAAATGCCAGATAAGCAATCCGGTCACTGCCGCCAGTAAAAACCATGCCAGATAGCCGAATATCGCCCCGAGCACCAGCGCCGGAATACAGCAGAGCAACAGCTCCAGCACCAGTCTTTTCCATGACAGCCGTTCCAGCACGCGTCACACTCCTGTTTTGGGTTTAAAAACGGGTTGAGAACCGATAACCCGTACCGCGCACCGTCTGAACCATTCTGTCATGACCACTCTGCTCTAGCGCCTTGCGCAGGCGGCGGATATGCACATCCACGGTGCGATCTTCCACATACACATTGGTGCCCCAGACGTTATTCAACAGCTGTTCGCGGCTGTAAACGCGCTCCGGGTGCGTCATAAAGAAGTGTAACAGCTTGAATTCGGTCGGCCCCATATCGAGGGGGTTTTCGCCGGTCATCACGCGGTGCGATGACGGATCGAGGCTTAAGCCCTGCATTTCGATAACTTCATCAACGGCCATCGGCGAGATACGGCGCATGACCGCTTTAATACGCGCCACCAGCTCTTTCGGGGAGAACGGTTTGGTAATGTAATCGTCAGCCCCCGTTTCCAGGCCACGCACGCGATCTTCTTCTTCGCCGCGCGCGGTCAGCATGACGACCGGAATTTCACGGGTCAGCGCTTCGCGTTTGATATGTTTAATAAACTGGATCCCCGATCCGCCGGGCAGCATCCAGTCCAGCAAAATCAGATCGGGCCAGGGCTCATTGAGTTGATTCACCGCACTGTCATAATCTTCCGCTTCCACCGGCTGGAAGCCGTTTTGTTCCAGTACGAAACACACCATCTCGCGGATAGGTGCTTCATCTTCAACGACCAGAATACGTCTCGCCATGATTCGCCCTGTTAAATAAAGTAAACAGTATGTTATGCGGCGCCATTATGCGTCAGATTTATGACAGATTTATGAAAAAGATGACCGTTAGATGACCTGTCAGCGCAGGCGGTTAAACCTGGCGGCGCGACGAAACAGGACACCCGCCGTACTGGATGTTTATAATCCCCTTCTCGCTTTTTCGCCACAGGGCATTCCATGCGTATTCTGCATACCTCAGACTGGCATCTTGGACAAAATTTTTACGCCAAAAGCCGTGCCGCCGAACACGAAGCTTTTCTCGACTGGCTGCTGGAGGCGGCGATAGCGCATCAGGTGGATGCGATTATCGTCGCGGGCGACATCTTTGATACCGGCGCGCCGCCAAGCTATGCGCGTGAGCTCTACAACCGCTTTGTGGTCAAACTCCAGGCGGCGAACTGCCCGCTTATCGTGCTTGGCGGCAACCACGATTCGGTCGCGACGCTCAATGAATCCCGTGAACTGCTGGCCTGCCTGAACACGCAGGTTATCGCGAGCGCGCAGCTTACGCCAGAAACGCAGGCCACGCTTTTGTACCGCCGCGACGGCGAGCCGGGCGCGGTGCTCTGCCCGGTGCCGTTTTTACGCCCGCGCGACGTACTGCGAAGCCTCAGCGGGCAGTCAGGCCGTGAAAAGCAGCAGCAACTGCTGGAAGCCATCAGCCTGCACTACCAGCAGAGCTATGAGGCCGCGTGCGCGCTTCGCGGCGAGCGTAACCTGCCGATTATCGCGACCGGCCATCTGACCACCGTTGGCGTGACCAAAAGTGACGCGGTGCGCGACATTTATATAGGCACGCTCGATGCCTTTCCGGCGGACCGCTTTCCGCCCGCCGATTACATTGCGCTCGGGCATATTCATCGCGCCCAGAAAGTGGCGGGCTGCGAGCATATCCGCTACAGCGGCTCGCCAATTGCGCTGAGCTTTGATGAAACCGGCAAAGAGAAAAGCGTTTATCTGGTGGAGTTTGCAGATGGCAAACTGCGCGACGTCACGGCCCTGCCGGTGCCGGTCAGCCAGCCGCTGGCGGTGCTGAAAGGCAGTCTGGAATCCATTACCGCGCAGCTCGAACAGTGGCGCGACGCACCGGATGAGCCGAAAGTCTGGCTCGATATCGAAATCGACACCGCTGAATTTCTGCATGATATGCACCGTCAGATAAGTCAGCTCACCGAAAGCCTGCCGGTGGAAGTCGTCCTTCTGCGCCGCAGCCGCGAAATGCGCGAGCGAGCGCTCGGCACGCTCAGCACCGAAACGCTCAGCGAGCTGGGGCCGGAAGAGGTGTTTGAACGCCGCCTGGAGCTGGAGGCGCTTGAGGAGCCGGAGAAAGCGCGCCTGCGCACGCTCTTCGCCCGCACGCTGGAGAGCCTGCACGAGGAGGACGAGGCATGAAAATCTTAACCCTGCGGCTAAAAAACCTGAACTCGCTGAAAGGCGAATGGAAAATCGACTTTACCGCCGAACCGTTCGCGAGCAACGGGCTCTTCGCCATTACCGGCCCGACCGGCGCGGGCAAAACCACGCTGCTCGACGCCATCTGCCTTGCGCTCTACCACCGCACGCCGCGCCTGAACGCGCTGTCGCAAAGCCAGAATGACCTGATGACGCGCGACACTGCCGAGTGTCTGGCGGAAGTGGAGTTTGAAGTCAAAGGCGTCGCCTGGCGCGCCTTCTGGAGCCAGAGCCGCGCGCGCGGCCAGCCGGACGGCAACTTACAGGCGCCGCGCGTGGAGCTGGCGCGCTGCGAAGACGGCAAAATCGTCGCCGATAAAATCAAAGACAAACTCGACAGAATCGCGGCGTTGACGGGGCTGGATTACGACCGTTTCACCCGTTCGATGATGCTCTCGCAGGGGCAGTTTGCCGCGTTTCTCAATGCCGAGGCCAAAGCGCGTGCCGAACTGCTGGAAGAGCTGACCGGCACCGAAATCTACGGTCAGGTCTCGGCGCGTATTTTCGAACAGCATAAAGAAGCCCGCAGCCAGCTTGAGAAGCTTGAATCGCAGGCGCAAGGCGTGCGGCTGCTGGACGAAGCGCAACGGGAAAGCTTAACCACAGGTTTGCAGGCGCTTACTGACGAGGAAAAAACGCTGCTTGCCCGCCAGCGCCAGTTACAGCAAGAACACCTGTGGCTGACGCAGCGTACCGCGCTTGCCAGCGCGCTCGACGCGGCGCGCCATGCCGCAGCGGCGGCAGATCAAGCACTACAGGCCGCCGCGCCGGATCTCGCACGGCTTGAAGCGGCGCTACCGGCGGAAAAACTGCGTCCGGCGTGGCTGCGCTGTCAGGAGCTGGAAACCGCCCTTACCGCCACCGGTCGCCAGCATGAAGAAGTAAGCGTTCGCTTACAGGAAAGCCAGCAGCGCCGCCGGGAGATCCGCCAGGCCGCCGCGCAACAGGCGCAGGCGCAGACGGCAGAACTCACGCAACTCGGCCAGTGGCTGACGAAGCATGACCGCTTTCGCCTCTGGAGCAGCGAGCTCGCGGGCTGGCGCGCGGTGCTGGCGCAGCAGAAACGCGACCGCGACCAGCTACGCGCGCTGAACGAGACGCTCGACGCCACCCGCCGCAAGCGCGACGCGCTGCCGGACGCCGGGCTTACGCTTTCGCCGGAGGACGCTGCGCAGGCGCTGGCGCAGCTTAACGAGCAGCGCCCGCTGCGCCAGAAGCTTGCAACGCTCCAGTCATCCTTTGCGCCCCTGACGCGCCGTAAAACGCGCCTGCAGGAGACGAACAGCGCGCTGCAAACGCAAATTCAGCACGCCGAACAGCAGCTGGCGCAAAAGCGTCAGGATTACAAAACCAAACAACAGGAGGTGGAGCGCGCAAAAGCAGTCTGCGATCTGGAACAGCGTATCGCAAGCCTCGTTGAAGAGCGCGCGCGCCTGCAACCCGGCAGCCCCTGCCCGCTGTGCGGCGCGACCGAGCACCCGGCCGTGGAGGCGTATCAGGCGCTGAAGCCCGACGCGAGCCGCCTGCGTCTTGCGCAACTGGAGCAGGAGAAAGAGCAGCTCGGCACCGAGGGCGCGGCGCTGCGCGGCCAGCTCGATGCGCTGATGAAACAGCGCCAGCAGCAGGAAAGCGAAGCGGCAAGCCTGCTGGAAGAAGAGCAAGCGCTCACCTCACAATGGCAGACGCTCTGCGCGGCGGCAGGGCTCACCCAGACACCGGGCGACGATCTCACCCCCTGGCTTGACGAGCAGACCCGCCGCGAACAGCAGTTACACCTGCTGCGCGAGCGTCAGATGCTGGAGGCCACGCTTGAAGGCACGCAGCGTCAGGTCACATCGCTGGAAGCGGCCTGGCAGACGCAGCAGGCGGCGCTGCGCGACCAGCTTGACGCCTTCGCCCTGCCCGCCCCGGATAACGACAACCCCGCGCCGTGGTTCGCCGAACGTGAAGAAGAGGCGCGCCGCTGGCAGCAAAATCACGAGCGTCAGCAGCGCCTGCGTGAACAGCTTGCCGCCTGCGAAGCGCTGCTGACCCTGCTGCCGCAGGAGGGTGATGCGCAGGCGGCGTCGCTCGCCGCAGACGACCTGCCGCGCGCGGGCCAGGAGATGCATACGCGCTGTTTATCGCTGGAAGCGCAGTGGCAGACGCTCGGCGCGCAGCTTCTCCAAGAGCGCGCGCGCTACCAGAGCGCCGTGCAGGCGTTTGAGGCGGCGCTCGCCGCAAGCCCGTTTGCGGACAAAGCAGCGTTTCTCGCTGCCCTGCTGGACGACGCCACACGCAGCCACCTTGAAGCCCAAAAACAGCGGCTGGAGCGCGAGCGCGAAACGCAGCACACGCTGCTTACGCAGGCGCAGCAGGCGCTGGAGCGCCACCTGGGCGCGCGCCCGGAATCGTTGGATGAACAGGCTGATGCTCAGCAGAGCGAAGCCGCGCTCGCGGCGGTCACGGAGCAACTGCGCGATAACACCACGCGCCAGGGGGAACTGCGCCAGCAGTTACGCCAGGATGAAGAGAGCCGTACGCAACTGGCAGCGCTTCTTGGGCAGATTGACGAGGCCAGGCGCGAGGCCGACGAATGGGGCCAGCTAAACCATCTGGTCGGCTCGCAGAAAGGCGATAAATTCCGTAAGTTCGCACAAGGGCTGACGCTGGATAATCTGGTATGGCTCGCCAATAATCAGCTGACGCGCCTGCATGGCCGCTACCTGCTTAAACGCAAGCTGAGTGAGGATCTGGAGCTGGAAGTGGTAGACACCTGGCAGGCGGACGCGGTGCGCGACACCCGCACGCTTTCCGGCGGCGAAAGCTTCCTGGTGAGTCTCGCGCTGGCGCTGGCGCTCTCGGATCTGGTGAGCCATAAAACCCGCATCGATTCGCTGTTTCTGGATGAGGGTTTCGGCACGCTGGATGCGCAGACGCTTGATACGGCGCTGGATGCCCTTGACGCGCTGAACGCCAGCGGCAAAACCATCGGCGTCATCAGCCACGTTGAGGCGATGAAAGAGCGTATCCCGGTACAGATCAAGGTCAGAAAGATTAACGGCCTTGGCGTGAGCCGCCTGGCGCGCGAATATCAGGTCGATTAAGGCCGATAAAAAGGGGCGTTGCGCCCCTTTCTTTTTATATTAACGCACCACCGGCCAGAGCCACGCCGCACCGCGCACGCCGCTCGAATCGCCATGCATCGCTTTGCGCACCGGCGTTTCGCACTCGCCGCCAAACACCCAGTGTTTCATTAGCGGCGGCACGGTTTTATAAAGCCGGTCAACATTGCTCATGCCACCTCCCAGCACAATCACATCCGGGTCGAGAATATTGACGATATGCGCCAGCGATTTCGCAAGCCGCATCTCGTAGCGGCTGAGCGCAAGCTCCGCCAGCGCGTCCTGCGCCTCCACCAGCCGCATGATTTCGCTGCCCTTAAGCGGCTGACCGCTTAAGCGATGATAGTCGGTCGCAAAGCCCGTGCCGGAGATAAAGGTTTCGATACAGCCCTGCTTGCCGCAGTAGCACGGTACTTCTTCACGGTAGCGCAGTTCGTCTTCATCCATCCACGGCAGCGGATTATGGCCCCACTCGCCCGCGTTGCCGTTGGCCCCGATATGGCTCATGCCGCCAAGCGCGATGCCGGAGCCGCAGCCGGTGCCGATGATAACCGCAAAGACCGTCTGCGCGCCCTTCGCCGCGCCATCGACCGCCTCCGACACGGCAAAGCAGTTAGCATCGTTGGCAAGCCGCACCTCACGAGAAAGCCGCGCGCTGAGGTCTTTATCCAGCGCCTGACCGTTCAGCCACGTGGAGTTGGCGTTTTTAACGACGCCCGTATACGGCGAGAGCGTGCCCGGAATGCCGACGCCGACAGTGCCGCGCTCGCCGGTCTCTTTTTCGGCAAGCTCCACGAGACCGGCTATCGTCTCGATGGTTTGCGGGTAGTCGTCACGCGGCGTCGGCACGCGGTGGCGAAAGCGCTGCTCGCCGTCATCGCCAAGCGCAATCACTTCGGTTTTGGTGCCGCCTAAATCGATCCCAATACGCACGTCTGCTTCCTCATATTCAATGACTTACCAGGAGAGTAGATAACCTGCCCGTGAAAGGCAATGAAACGCCGCGGCTGATTCGTTATCATGCCCGCTGCGTTTAACTACCAGGCCGTGGAAATTAACATGCTGTGGTTCAAAAATTTAATGGTTTACCGTTTAAACCGCGACGCCGCGCTGCGTGCGGATGAGATGGAAAAACAGTTAGCTGCGTTTACCTTCACCCCGTGCGGCAGCCAGGATATGGCGAAAACCGGCTGGGTGCCGCCAATGGGCGGCGGCAGCGACGCGCTTACCCACGCCGCCAACGGCCAGATTGTGATTTGCGCGCGCAAAGAAGAGAAAATTCTGCCAGCGCCGGTCATCAAACAGGCGCTGGAGGCGAAAATCGCCCGTCTGGAGGCCGATCAGGGCCGCAAGCTTAAAAAGACGGAAAAAGATTCGCTGAAAGATGAAGTGCTGCATTCCCTGCTGCCGCGCGCCTTCAGCCGCTTCAGCCAGACCATGATGTGGATCGATACCACCAGCGGGCTTATCGTGGTGGACTGCGCCAGCGCCAAAAAAGCGGAAGATACGCTGGCGCTGCTGCGTAAAAGTCTCGGCTCGCTGCCGGTGGTGCCGCTGACGCTGGAAAACCCGATTGAGCTGACGCTCACCGAATGGGTGCGCGCTAATAATGTGCCGCAGGGTTTTCAGCTGCTGGACGAAGCGGAGCTTAAGGCCATTCTGGAAGATGGCGGCGTGATCCGCTGTAAAAAGCAGGAGCTGGTAAGCGACGAAATCGCGGTACATATCGAAGCAGGGAAAGTCGTCACCAAACTGGCGCTCGACTGGCAACAGCGCGTGCAGTTTATGTTGTGCGACGACGGCTCGCTGAAGCGCCTGAAATTTGCCGATGAGCTTCGCGATCAGAACGACGACATCGCCCGTGAAGATGTGGCGCAACGCTTTGACGCCGATTTCACGCTGATGACCGGCGAACTGGCGGCGCTGATCCAGAACTTAGTGGAAGCGCTGGGCGGCGAAGCCCAGCGTTAAGACGCTCGCGTCGTCCCGCCCGGGGCGGCGCGCTTACAGGTAGCGGCAGAGATAGGATGTCGGCTCGGCCACCTGCAGATGAAACTCGCTGTGCCCAGGCACGTGAAACACCTGCCCCGCTTCATACGTTTTCCATTCGGTTTCTCCCGGCAGCAGCACATGCAGCGCGCCGCTGACCACCGTCATCTCTTCCGGCTGGGCCGTGCTAAAGGTGTACTCCCCTTCCGCCATCACGCCGACGCTTGCGCGGCCCGTGCTGCTGCTGGTGAAGCCGATAGATTTCACTTTACCGGAAAAGTATTCGTTACTCTGAAGCATAAGCAGGCCCTTACTGAAAAAATGGTTGGAAAAACAATATAGAGGGCCAGCCGGAGCGCTGTCACGCAAATTGTGACAACGGCTCAGATAAGCAGTTCGGAAGCGAGACGCGCCACCAGGACATTACTGAGTAATACCGGCACATCCAGCGCTTTTTGCAGCAGATCGCGGTGTTTTTGATGAAAGCCGAGGCAGTCGAGCAGCAATACATCCGCGCCACGAGCGAGCAGATCGCGCCCGGCACCAACCAGCTCATTTTCTGTACCGTAAAACGGGTTCGCCAGCGCGTACAGCGGCGGGTTTTCCAGCACCTGCCATTTCTGCGCCTGGATATCCATAAGCTCCGGGATCGGCACAATCACGCCCACCTGGTGTCCGTCGACAATGGAAGCGACCAGCGGCGGAATAATGCGTTCGGGCTCCAGCAGTATCGCGTTGCGCGCGCGAAGCCCCGAAAAACGCTGCGTACTCATCAGTAAAATGACGTCATAACCCTGGTTATCGAGCACTTCAATCACGCTTTGCAGCGCCCTTTCGGTTTTGGCTTTCGATACCGTCGCTTTTTCACCATCGGCGAGCATGGTGATTATCGTCTCTTCATGGCCCGACGCGCCATAATCGTCCATCGCCTCGGCGCGCGACAGTTTCCCCATCAGGCTGATATGGGTGATGTGCTGCTCATCGATATGTTCGGTTAACAGCGGAAGGATCTCACTGACGGGCACTACGCCGATGGTAAGTATGGCCAGAGTCGCACGCATTTTTATCGCCTTGGTTTACAGCTTCTCAAACAGTTAACGACACCTTTCGCCCGGAACTTGAGCGCAAGCGAAAGATGGATCACAAAGCGTAGCAGCTTCCGGGCCTTATCCGGAGAAAAAAGCCCTCTGCCGCTTAACAATAATCATAACGTATCGTTAACATTAGGTTTGAATGAAAGGTGTGATGCAAAGCGGTAACGACTCATTTTCGGAGTGGCGGAAAGCGCAGCGTAACGCGCGCGCTTTCCGCTGGTCGGAGTCAGGATTTGTCCGGGTCTTCGTAACGGCGCTTGGCGTCCAGCGCTTCCTGCTCGGTAGGGTGTTCACTAATAAGCGAATCCGGCTCGGGGTGATCGGCACGGAGCTGATAACTGGTGACGGTTTTGCCCGGCACGCCTTTTTCAACGGGAACCACGCGCGCTTCGCGCGGATAAGGGGGTCTGGTCGGCATAGCGCTTCCTTGTTTATCGGTCAGAAGCGTTAAGTATAGACAATCCCGTCAGTTAGCTGGCGTGGGCAACCTGCAGTGCGTCAATAATGCGAGAGACGATAACCGTGGGCGCGTCGGCGGCGTCAATCACATGATGGGCGCACTCGCGATAGAGCGCATCGCGCACCGCCAGCACATCAGCGATTTCTTCCGTCACCGGCTTGCCGGTAAGCGTCGGGCGCTGCCCCGCTTCCGGGAAGGCTTCAAGCCGCTGCGCCAGTACCTCAACCGGTACGTTGAGATAAATCACCACGCCATGCGCGCGCATAAACTCGCGGTTCTCATCACGCAGCACCATGCCGCCGCCGGTCGCCACGACCGTCGCGGGCGCGGTGACCGCCTGTAACGCTTCGCTTTCACGGGCGCGAAAACCCGGCCAGCCCTCTTTCTCCACCACTTCAGCGACCGTCATCTGCGTATGTTCCCGCAGCCAGCGATCGGTATCGGCAAAGCCGTACGCCAGCGCGCGTGCCAGCGCCTCGCCGGTGGTGGTTTTTCCGCAGCCGCGCGCGCCGATTAAATAAATGGGTTGATTCATGGATGGATTACCTCGCCTTCCGCCTGCGGCGAAAGGGTTAGACAGCAGGCCGTAAGCCGTGAGTTTAACAACAAACTAGTACATAAGACAGGCGTAAATTTAAACTTACAAAAGAGTCCGGACACAGCGACATTCCGCGCAGGACAACCCTTCTTCCGTTTTAAGGGTGTAAAGCCACGATACCACTGACGGGCGTTCGTCAGGCGCGCCCACCATACTTGAAAGCGCCCACTGAACACAACCCCGCTATCCGCCGCACCCGGTTACATATTTCTTATTTCCTTTACGCGCCGGATATTTACAAGCGCCGATTTTTCTCCAGACTTAACTATTGACGCGTTCAATGACAGAGGGATGAATCATGCAATCTGAAGAGCAACGTCTGATTGACGGGCTTTTTGACCGACTCAAAGCCGCCGGTGAAAACAGCGCGCCGCGCGACGCGGACGCTGAGCGCTGGATTGAGCAGCATATGCGCAACCAGCCGGGTGCCGCCTATTACATGGCGCAAACCATTCTTATCCAGGAAGCGGCCATGAAACAGCTCAATGGCCGTATTCAGGCGCTCGAAGCGGAAGTGGCGCAGCTTAAGCAGTCGGCGAGCCGCCAGCAGAGCAGCGGCGGTTTCCTGGCTGGCCTCTTTGGCGGCAACAAGAGCGAGCCGGAAGGCCCGCGCCCGCAGGCCACGCCGCGCGGCTCCGATCCCATCCCCGGCGCGCAGCAGTACCAGAGCGCACCGCAGGCAGGTTACGCCCCGCAGCAGGCTGCTCCCCAGTATTACAATAACGCCCCACGCGGCGGCGGCTTTATGGCGGGCGCACTGCAAACCGCTGCCGGCGTGGCGGGTGGCGTGGTGCTCGGCAATATGCTGACCAGCATGTTCAGCCACCACCAGCCGGAGGAGATCGTCAATATCATCAACGAACCCGCGCAACCGGCGGATAACAGCCCGGTCAACGCCGTTGAAGATTACAACCAGGCGGATGACAGCCAGTTCCTGAACCAGGACGCCGGGCTGCAGCAGGACAACGGCAACGACTACGTGCCTGCCAGCAGCGACGAAGACTGGAATAACGATTTCGCAGGCGATGACTTTGGCGGCGACGATTTCGGCGGTGACGACGATAACTGGGTTTAAGCCTGGCGTTTTCTGCCGCTGAGCCACTTATCGAGTTCAGCAGCGAATTGCTGGCGGTCGCGCTGGCTTAAGGCATCCGGGCCGCCGGTCTGGATGCCGCTGGCGCGCAGCGTATCCATAAAATCGCGCATCGTCAGGCGCTCACGAATGGTGGCCTCGCTATAGCGCTCGCCGCGTGGGTTTAGCGCCACCGCGCCTTTGACGATAACTTCCGCTGCCAGCGGAATATCCGCCGTGACCACCAGATCGCCTGGCTCGCAGCAGCGCACAATTTCGTTATCCGCCACGTCAAAACCGGCGGGCACCTGGCGGGCGCGGATGAACTTTGACGGCGGCACGCGCAGCGGCTGGTTCGCCACCAGAATCACCGGTGTTTCGGTGCGCTCGGCGGCGCGGAACAGCACTTCTTTGATCACTTTCGGACACGCATCGGCATCCACCCAGACTGGCATTACGACTCCTGATTGTCGGCGGGAATAATGGAGATTTTGCCATTTTTCTCAAGGATGGCGAATTTTATCTCTTCCAGCCGCTCGATCCCCTGGCTGGTGCGGGCCGAGCTTAAAATATCCTCCCGCGAGATCCCCGCTTTTTTCATGCGCGCCGTCAGCAGACGGCCATTTTCTACCAGGATGAGCGGCGAGCCGTCGAGCAGCAGATCGAGTCGCGGAAACGCGTTTTTCACATAGCTCAGCAGAATATCGAGCACAATCAGCGTAATGATGGTGATCGCCGCACCGGTAAACGAGAAGTCGTTACCGAGCAGCGCCTGCTGGGTGGCTTCACTGATGATTAACAGCAGCACGAAATCAAACGAGTTCATCTCCAGCAACGTGCGGCGACCGGCGATTTTCAGCACCACCAGCAACAAAAAATACATGCCTGCGGCGCGCAATACGCTATCCATGATGTTCTCCTACGGATAAACCCACTGATTCAGATGGACCGGCGATGCGCCTTCAAGCGTCACGGTAGAGGTAACGCGCCCTGCCGACTGCGGCTGCGTCACTATCCAGACGGCATGAGCGCCATCTGGCGTCGGCGCAAAAGTGAGCGTCAGTGAATGCTGCCCGGTATGGGTCACTACCGGCTGTGGCTGGAGCGTTTGCAGCACGAAGCGATCGGGGAAATCGCCACCGAACGCGACTGTCACCGGCTGATTTTTCGGCCCCTGAATGCGCAGCGCGAAAGGCTCATCGCTCTCGGCGCGCAGAAAACGCTGATACTCCACCGTCAGGCTTTTTTCCTGATTGGTCGCTGAGGTTTCGCTCAGCCAGCCATCGGAAAAACCGCCCAGTAGCGCAATCAACACGATTGCAAACAGCAGCCAGTTGCCGCCCTGCTGAATACGCCACTCAATGCGCTGGGCATGCATATGCTCACGCACCGGCACGTCGCGGCTGGCGCTTTCGTCAGAAACGATTTTGTCCATTCCCCACCTCCCGGTTTCAGGATAAGCGTAGCCGAATCCTTAACGGATTGCCGGAAAGCGCGTTAAGCTATAGCCCATGTGAATCTGGACGCGATAAAACGGAGAGATGCTGTGGAAAAGAAAACAGGCTTTATCGGTTGCGGCAATATGGGCAAGGCCATTCTCAGCGGCCTGCTGACCAGCGGCCAGGCCCGGGCGGAAAACGTCTGGGTCTATACGCCATCAGAAGAGAGCCAACAGGCGCTGAAGCAGGAGTTTGGCGTGAATACCGCCTCCAGCGCGCAGGAAGTAGCCCAGGCGACGGATATCGTCTTTGGCGCGGTGAAACCTAACATCATGCTGAAAGTCATGAGCGATATCGCCTCCAGCCTGAATAAAGACTCGCTGGTGGTTTCCATCGCCGCCGGGATCACGCTGGATCAGCTGGCAACCGTGCTGGGGCACGATCGTAAAATTATCCGCACCATGCCGAACACACCGTCGCTGGTGCAGGCCGGGATGACCTCCATCACGCCGAACGCCCTGGTCAGCGAGGAAGATATCCGGGATGTGCTCGCGATGTTCCGAAGCTTCGGCGAGGCGGAAGTAGTGGCGGAATATCTGATTCACCCGGTGGTGGGCGTCAGCGGCTCGGCCCCTGCGTATGTCTTTATGTTTATCGAAGCGATGGCCGATGCCGCCGTGCTTGGCGGTATGCCGCGCGCGCAGGCGTATAAATTCGCCGCCCAGGCGGTGATGGGCTCGGCCAAAATGGTGCTGGAAACCGGCAAACATCCGGGCGAGCTGAAAGATATGGTCTGCTCGCCGGGCGGCACCACCATCGAAGCGGTGCGGGTGCTGGAGGAGCGCGGCATGCGCGCGGCGGTGATTGAAGCGATGGCCCAGTGTATGGCCAAATCGGAAAAGCTCAGCAAGGGCTAAAAAGAAAGGGCTACGTCGGTAGCCCTTTTTATTTGTTTCACTGCCCGATATCGCGCAGCTTTTTGCCCGCCATCAGGTTCTTTTCGATATGCTCCAGCGTCACGTTTTTGGTCTCCGGGATAAGCCAGAACGTCACGCCGACAAACACCAGATTCAGCGCGGTATAGAGCCAGAAGGTGCCCGCCGCGCCGATATGGTCGATAAGCGTCAGGAATGTCGCGCCGATAATCATATTCGACACCCAGTTGGTGGTGGTCGAACAGGTGACGCCGAAATCGCGGCATTTCAGCGGCTGGATTTCCGAGCACAGGATCCAGACCACCGGCGCGGCGCTCATGGCGTAACCCGCGATACACATCATGGTCATGCCGACGGAAAGCCAGGAGATGCCGGTGGAGATCTGGCCGTGATCGACTTTCATCAGGCAGTAGCCGAGCACCAGCGTGCCAAGCGCCATGACGCTAAAGCCGATTTTCAGCGCCGGTTTGCGGCCCGCTTTATCCACCGTAAACACCGCGATAAAGGTAGCGAGCATAAAGGTCAGCCCCACCACGACCGTTGCGATCATCTGCTCTTCAGTGCTGGCGAACCCCGCCATCTGGAAGATTTTCGGTGCGTAATACATGATGATGTTCATGCCGGTGAACTGCTGCATCGCCTGAAGCAGCATGCCGAGAAACACGGCGCGGCGCACGTTGCGGTTGGCGGTAAAAAGCGCCCAGCCGCCCTGCTTCACCTTCAGGCTTTCACGGATTTCATTGAGCTCCTCACGCGCTTTTTCCGAAGTATCGCGCAACATACGCAGCACGCGTTCTGCCTCGATGTTCATGCCTTTGGCCGCAAGCCAGCGCGGGCTGTTGGGCAAAAACACCACCATCACCAGCAGAATGACGGCGGGCAGCGCCAGTACGCCGAGCATGGCGCGCCAGTTGCCGCTGTAGCTCAGCGCGGTATCGGAAAGAAACGCCAGCAGAATGCCGAGCGTCACCATCAATTGATAAAGGCTAATCATTTTGCCGCGCACTTTCTCGGAGGCCATCTCTGAGAGATAGAGTGGCGCGGTGTAGGAGGCGATCCCGACCGCCACGCCTAAGATCACGCGGGCAGCCAGCAATATTTCCAGCGAATGGGCGAACGCCGAGCCGAGTGACCCGATAATAAACAGCGCCGCGCCCGCCAGCAGGCTGTATTTACGCCCAAGCCGCGACGAGAGCCAGCCGTTAAACAGCGCACCCAGCGCGGCACCGAGCATCATGCTGCTCACCACCCACTCCTGGGCGCGACTGCTTAAGCTGAAGTGATCGGTGATAAAGGGCAGCGCCCCGGCGATGACGCCGATATCGAGACCAAAGAGTAAACCCGCGACGGCGGCGGAAACCGAAACAAACAGATTCATGCGACGCGCTTTGCGTTCCTGAGCGCTGACAGCAGGCGTGACTTCACTTACCGAGGACATCTTTTCTCTCCCGTTAAAGGCAATCGGCCATTGCCATAACGGTAGTGGTAACGCCGGTAAACCGTCAGGCGGGAAACGGCGAAGATATGGATAAATTTGCTGTGGCAGTCCGTTTTGTGATGCAGGTTATAAAACCGAAAAATCGCTTCACCTCGCGCGATAACCCCGCATAACGGGAATTAATGTGACGTAACACGATAAAATTTGAACAGCAGGCGTTTTGTCCACCGTTTATCTCATGGACAATCAGAGAGCTTTCTGTCTGTGTCACCGGTGTCAGGCAGGTAAATCGTGCAGGCTCAGGGCGCGGGTGAGGAAAAAGCGTAGCGCGTTATTTCAGGCAGCGCGGAACTGACTCAAAAATACGCTTAGCGTACTCAGGAGAATATATTCGTACTCTGCGTTAAAAAAGGCGGGAATAACGTAACGATGAAATAATAAAAAGGTATTACGCTCGAATGAGGCCAGGCAAAACGTATTATCTGCGGGCTGGTGTAGCGACGGAAGAATAAAAACAGGAATATCCGCAGGCATTGCGTTTATTCCGGCACTAAAACGTCAACGGTGCCGAAAAAAGTGCCTGCGGATAAGACAGAGCGTCAGTATTACACTATCAGATAACAGAATAATAACGCGGCGCGCCCGTTATACGCTCAGGTTCTGGGGTGCCGCAGCAGCTTCTTTACGTATTGCTGAAGCAATTCGGTGTCACGTTGCGGCACGTTGCTTTCAGGCTGAACACCTTCGAGCGCCCCTTCCACACTGGCAATCAGCGTCTGCTGGGTATTGGGATCCAGATGACGCAGTAACGCGGTCACGACGATTTCCAGCGCCTCGACCTGGGCCACTAACTCTTTGGATTCTTCTTCCTTTTCAGCAAGCTTGACCAGTAGTTCAGCTATAAGATTTTTCATAACTGTCTTCCCGTGAAGTTGTTGCCACGACGTTATCATTCCCTTTTGAGGTTGCCTAGTGCTCGCCCGCGCTTTTTTTTCTGTCATCGCGGATTTGTGCGGCGCGACAAAAAATCGCCGCCAGCGAAACGTTTTACCAGCAAAATAAGGCGGCGGCACAGAGAATAATCTCTGGCCGCCGCGATAACAGGAATTAATGACGCTGATAACAGCCACGTTATTATTAACGGCGTGCGTTTTTCCTTAATGCCGTACCGAATTGCCAGACGTTAATTAACAGTACCAGCGCCGTGGCGATAAATACCCAGCGATAGCCCGCCGCGGCGGAGATCCCGGCCCCCATCAGCGGCCCCAGCACGTTACCGAGATACATAAACGACTGGTTATAGCCAAAGATACGCCCGGTCACGTTATCCGAGGAGTATTTCACCAGCAGCGTCTGCACCGCCGGGAACATTGCGCCATCGGCGAAACCGAGCAGAAAACGCAGCACCGCGAGCTGCATCGGCGAGGTGACAAACGACATCGCGAAAAACAGCACCACCGCCAGAATGAGCGTTGCCATCAACACCCGCGCGGTGCCAATGCGATCGCCCAGGCGCCCAAGGCGTGGCGCGCTCAGCAACGCCGACACGCCCGGCACCGCCGCGATCATGCCGCTTAAAAACGCGATATTGCTGCTGTCGGGCGTCAGTTCCTTAATAAACAGCGCCAGAATCGGGCTGATGGAACCGTTAGAGAGCTGGATAACCATCGTCGTGATAAACAGGCTCAGCACCAGCCACGGCGCTGGCAGGCTTGCGAACACCGCTTTGCCGCTCAATTGTTCACCTCTGGCAAGCGCGGGCCGCACGCCCTCTTTGATCAGAAACAGCGTGACCGCGAAACTTATCATCAGCAGCAGCGCGGTAATCAAAAATACCGGGCGCAGCCCGACGCTGTCGGCGAGAAAACCGCCCATCAGCGGCCCCAGGATCACGCCGCTTATCTGCGCGGTAGAGAGCGTACTGAGCGCCCAGCCACTGCGATCGCGCGGCACCTGCGAGGCGACCAGCGCCATCGCGTTAGGAATATAGCCGGAGGTCAGCCCCATCAGCGCGCGCAGCGCGAAAAGCTGCCAGACGCTGGTGGCAAACGCCTGCAATAAAATCGCCACCGCCATACCGAGTGAGGCGCGCAGCAGCATCAGCTTGCGGCCTTTGCGGTCGGCAAGGCTGCCCCAGAGCGGCGAGACGATAGCGGAAACCAGGAAAGTGACGCTGAAGGTAAGCCCCGACCAGAGCGACAGCGCCTCGTGCGACTGCACGCCGAGTTCAGCGACATAAAGCGGCAGAAACGGAAGGATTTGGCTGATAGCCAGGCCCGTGAAAAAGCAGCCAAACCAGACGGAGATAAGATTAACCTTCCAGGATTCCATACGCGCGCTATGTCTAAGTCAATGATGTCACAGGGTATCAGGATATGCCGCGGTGTCAGTGCATAAGCGTGCGTCCTGTAATATTTTGGACGCTTATTATTAATATAAAATCATTTGTGACATTTATCACACCAAAGCGCACCCTGCGCCGACGATTATCCTTAGCGGCAAATGCCAAAACCGCGCATCCCTAAGTGAAAATGGTTGGCGTGAGCGGCGTTGTAGTCCGGCCCGAGCGCATTACCAAAGTAAAGACAGCTCTGACCAAACAGCGCGCGCAGCGTCTCGCCGCGCGTGCCGCTCTCCTTCCAGCCTTTCAGCACGCTTATCTGTTGTCCGTTGGCGAAGCGAAACGCGCTGACGTCCAGCGCGTCCGCCGTCGCGTGCTCGCTTAAGCGCGCATTGGCGCGGTGATAAATATTGCGGCAGGCGTAACTGCCATAGTGATCGATGCGCACCAGCGGGCTGCCCATCATCGACGCGCTAATCGGTTTCGCCTGCTGCTGCACATACATGGCGCTGCTGAGCGCCAGCGGGCAGCTGGCGAGAAACGAACTGCTGAGTTTGACCTCGCCGAAGCGTAGCACCCGCACGGGGGCCGCCAGCGGGCAGTCGCCCTGGGTGGGCGTCTGGACGCGGTACTGGATCATGTCCCGCTTACGGGCTTCATCAAGCAGCGCCAGGCACGCCTGCGGATTATTCGCCATCTGGCGCAGTTTGTAGCGCGTCACCATCGTCGGCGGGTCAAGCGGCGAGAGCGGCGCGAACGGGTTATACCAGGCCGGCAGAGAGTCATAAAGCCAGACGCCTGCGAGCGCCGTTAACGCCAGGGTTGTCACCATCGCTATCCCTTTTTTCGCCATGCCACCGCCAGAAAACCAGACACAAAATCAAAGTATAACCGCTGTGCGCCGCACGACGCCGTTGCCCGCCACGAACCACATGAATCCGCCTGCCGGGCGTGCTATGTTGTGGACTTTCGTCTGCTTTAAGGATGGGTTGTAAAAATGGCAAAACTGCGCGTGGGCATTGTGTTTGGCGGAAAATCAGCGGAGCACGAGGTGTCGCTTCAGTCGGCGAAGAATATCGTCGATGCGATTGATAAAGAAAAATTCGACGTCGTGCTGCTGGGCATTGATAAACAGGGCCAGTGGCATGTGAACGACGCGTCCCGTTATCTGCTGAACGCGGAAGATCCGGCGCGCATCGCCCTGCACCGCTCCGAGAAAAATGTCGCGCTGATCCCGGGGCTAAGCGAGCAGCAACTCATCGAATCAGACAACCGCCAGGCGCTGCCGCAGCTGGATGTGATTTTCCCGATTGTTCACGGCACGCTCGGCGAAGACGGCTCGCTGCAGGGCATGCTGCGCATGGCGAACATTCCGTTTGTCGGCTCCGGCGTGCTCGGCTCGGCGGTGAGCATGGATAAAGACGTCGCCAAACGTCTGCTGCGCGATGCCGGTCTTGCGGTCGCGCCATTTATTACTCTGACCCGCGCTAACCGCCAGCGCATCACTTTTGAAGACGTGAAAGCGCAGCTCGGCCTGCCGCTGTTCGTGAAGCCCGCGAACCAGGGATCTTCCGTCGGCGTCAGTAAAGTCAACGACGAGGCGCAGTATCACGCCGCCGTCGCGCTGGCATTTGAATTCGACCATAAAGTGGTGGTGGAAACCGGCATCAAAGGCCGTGAGATCGAGTGCGCGGTGCTCGGCAACGATTCACCGCAGGCGAGCACCTGCGGCGAAATCGTGGTGAGCAGCGAGTTTTACTCTTACGACACCAAATACATCGACGAGCAGGCCGCCCGCGTGGTGGTGCCTGCGGATATCGCGCCTGACGTTAATGAGAAGATCCGCGCTATCGCGATTCGCGCGTTTCAGGCGCTGGAGTGCGCCGGGCTCGCGCGTGTTGACGTGTTCCTGACGCCGGACAACGAAGTGATCATCAATGAGATCAACACCCTGCCAGGCTTTACCAATATCAGCATGTATCCGAAGCTGTGGCAGGCGAGCGGCATTGGTTACCAGGAATTGATTACCCGCCTGATTGAACTGGCGCTGGAGCGCCACCAGGCCGATGCGGCGCTGAAAAGCTCCATCACAGGCTAAGCCGTAAGCGTTACTCTTCCGCCGCGTTCGATTCTTCCGGGCGACGGCGGATGATAAAACCCGCAATCCAGAAACAGATAATCCACGTTACCAGCCCCACCGCATAGGTTTGCCACCCTTTCGCCTCGAATCCCAGCAGACCAATCACGCCGTTCATAATAAAAATCAGGCCGATGGCGACCGCATAATAGTGCCAGTCGCGGCGAATTTTGGCAGAGAGTTGCATGGTTGCTCCGAAAGCGTCAAAAAAAGCATCTTTGCATATCCCGTCATGGCTGTCTGTGGCCCGCGTCGCGCGGTGTGACGCGCGTTACGGTTACGCGTAAAGACGTTTAAAAGCGTCAAAAAACGCTTGTCAGCGCAGCGGTGATTGCCCGTTATCAGGCAAGAAAAGTCCGAATGTTAACCAATTATTAACGCAGTTACAGAAATGTGAGAATCGACATAATTTTGACATTCAGGAGTAATCTGCCCGCCAAATTACCACGAATCCGATATTGACAAATAAAATCTCCTGCCAAACTTCCCCCTGTAGCACCCTGGCGTTACGTCAGTACGAAGGTAAAACCCCGGAGGTCTGTATGGCTGAGATATCGTTACCCAAACCCATAATCGCCGGGAAACCAGGAAGATCCACCGCGCTTGGCAACATTGCTTACGCGCTGTTTGTGCTGTTCTCTTTCTGGGTTGGCGCGCAACTCCTGAATGTCGTGGTACATGCACCGGGCGTTCTGGATAATCTCATGCAGATGCAGGAGAGCGGCCGTCCGCAAATCAAAATGGGGCTGGCTGTCGGCACCATCTTTGCGCTGGTGCCGTTTCTCGCAGGCTGCGTCTTTGCGATGGTCATGGCGTTTTTCTTCCGCCTGCGACGTCGTCGCTTTTAACCTTTACTCATACAGCGTGCCCGACGGTCGTCCACACGCTTCGCAAACCACGCCGTGGTGAGCTGACGCGTGATCTTCGGGCTTTCCAGTTGAATGCCAGGCAATAATTCGCGTGGCAGCGTTCGGCCCGCGCGTTTATCCGCGAGCGCAAAGACCTTCTTATAAATTTCGCTGTCGCTGAAATCCTCGCTATCCCCTTTCGCCAGCGCCCGATGGATCTCGCTGTCGCTCATATCAAGCTGGCCGGCCAGTTTGCGCACCGCGTTTTCAGTCGCACCCGGCTCACTGCTGTCATAGCGAATAAGATCGCCATCCAGCGCCAGCTTCACGCCACTCGCTTTACTGACGGCATTCTGAAACGCCGCGTTGCGGCTCGCATACCAGCCCGCGTTGAAATCCGCGAAGCGATAGAGCGGACGTGAATAGTCCACCGGATAGTTCAGCAGATGATAAATGCCAAACCACAGCCCACCGCGACGGGTAAAGACCTCCTGGCGCAGCGTGCCGTCGATGTCATACGGATAGCCGCGCGCGTGCTGTTCGGCGAACGCAATGCTGACCTGCATCGGCCCGCCGGTGTGCACCGGGTTTAAGTTGCCAAACAGCGTCTGCCCGAGCGGCACCATACCGATGAAATCATCGAAAATCGCGCTCAGTTCGCGCTCGGATTTCACGTTGTCGAGCCGCTCGCTGTAGCTTTTACCATTGGGGGATTTGATAAGCAGCGCGGTGTGCACCACAAAGGCGGGAATATGCAGCTTACCGGCGCGGCGCTCGATCTCCTTCCAGGCTATCTTGCCAAGCCCCGGCACCTGCGGGTCAGCCTGATAATTCGACTCCTGCTCCGCCACCGCCAGCACCGAACAGATGTTCTCTTCGGTTGCCGGGATTTTCTGCGTCTCAAACGCGCGGGCGATATCGCGCGCCCAGCCGTCGCGATCTTTCACGCTCGCCGGCATTTTTTGCTTCACTACGGCGCGCACGTCGAGCGGTTTCGCGCCCTTTTCAGTGGTCGTGGTCTGGCTGGTACACCCCGCAAGCGTGAGCAGCGCGGTAAGCGTCAGAAGACGAAAACGGGTGGGCAAGGCAAACGTGGCGGCCATGATAATCCTGTCTGGCTGGGTTCAGGGCGTTTACCCTGCCACGTTTTTGCCGCCGCGAAAAGCGGATCGCTCCGAAGACGCAGCGGCAAACTGTCCTTACAGCGCTTCCTGCGCCTCGGGTTCGGGGTCGGGTTTATCGTTCAGCGTGCGCTCAAAGCTGCGCAGACGTTTGTAGATAGACATCAGCTCAACAAGCGTGGTCCAGGAGCTAATCAGATACTGGAACGCGCCGCGCACTTCGCCAAACACGTTGCTTATCTGCGTCATCAGCCCAAGCGTGATCGACCCGGCTGCAATGGACGGGAACATCAGGAACAGACCAAAAATGGCATCCACCTGCAGATAGAGAATGCGGGCGATGTTGAAATAGGTGTAGTGGAAATAGAGCCGGAAATAGTTGTGCCGCACGTTGCTAAACAGCGCCTGCACCGTTTGCGGATCGGCGCGCGTCGGATCGTCTTCGCCATAAACCAGCTCTTTACGATAGGCCGCCTCAACGCGCTGATTGCGAAACTCCAGGCCCGGCAGTTTAATGCCGACGAGCGCCAGCAAACCGGTGCCCATCAGCGCCCAGACGATCGCGGCGATAACCAGCCCGTAAGGCACCTCGCCCACTACCGGCAGTTCTTTCACGTGCGGCGAGAGCGCCACCAGCACCGGCAGAAAGGCAATCAGCGTCATCACGGCTTTCAGCAGCGACACGCCCATATCTTCAACCGTGGAGGCGAAACGCATGGTGTCTTCCTGCACACGCTGCGCGGCGCCTTCGATATGGCGCAGCCGCGGCCAGTGTTCCATGTAATATTCGTTCATGGCGGTACGCCAGCGGAAGATGTAGTGGCTGATGAAAAAATAGTTCAACACGCCCACGGTGACGTAGATAAGCGCAATGCCAAGGAACACCATGAGCCCGCTGTAAAACTGGCCGATTTTGACTTTATTGGGCGCGCCGAGCGCGGTCTGGATCAGGTCAAAGAACGGCGCATACCAGGCGTTAATGGTGACCGTAAGTTCCACCATAAACCAGGTGACGAAAATCAGCAGCGCCGAACCCAGCACCGACCAGCGCTGCCAGCGGTGCGGGCAATAGACGCGCCAGAAGGCGGCGAACAACCCCACGCAAAGCGCGTAGTAGGCATAGAAAAGAATAAAGTTGCCCGACCAGAAACGGGCCGCGCTGATGGGCAGCTCGCCCGCCACGCCGAACCGTTCGGCAAGCCAGCCGCCGCTCATTTGCCAGACGACGAAGGCCAGCATCGCCCAGATCAGCGCCGAAAGAAAAAAAGCGCCGGGACGAGGGAAAAAGGATTTAAACATCAATCGCTCCTGCAAATATTTTTGTTTTTGCTGTTGCTGTATAGCCTGTGCCCTGCGCGTGCGGCAGGGGTACTGAGTGTAACGCGGCAGGCAACGGCTACGCCGCCCGGCGTGTTTCCAAAAGTGTAACGGCGCGCTGTCTGTTCGCGCCGTCATGAGACAAACCCCGCGCCGTTTAGTTCGCCTGCCAGGCGTCCAGAATCGCGTCTGTTTTCATGACGCGCAGCGGGTTGCCGGGTATGGTCAGGGTGCTCCACACGTCGTTGTAGTGATCGATAAGCACCGGGGCGGCAGCCGCGCGGCGATCGGCGGTGGTATGGGCGTCGCCTGCGACTGTCACCTGAAACCCGCGGCTCGCCGCCTGTTTAATCGTGGTGTCCACGCAGTAGTCGCTGGCGCAGCCGCATACCACGAACGCGCTGATATTGTGCTCGCGCAGCAGCGCCTCAAGCGGCGTGCGGTAAAAGGCGTCGCAGGCGGTTTTGGTCACGCGCAGGGCGTTTTGCGGCACGTTGAGCTCCGGCAGAAACGCAAACCCTGGTGAGTCTTCTTCCAGCCCGCCCGGCTCCGTGTGCTGAATAATGATGACCTGCTCTGCGCCCGCCATCAGTTGGTTAATGCGGGCGACGCGCCCGTCGCGGTCAAAACGCGGCGTGGCGAAAACGCCGTTCTGCATATCGATTACCATCACAACCCGTGGTACAGCCATCACGCACTCCTTCTCAGGGAAAGCAGGAGATTATCACAGGCAACGCACGCGGCACCGCCGGAAAAATTTTGCGCAAAAAAACGAGCTGTTACGCATCGTTACGTTTTTTCAGGGGCTGGCACGCTTTTCGGGCCTTTGCAGATCCGCGCGCAGTAGTATAAATACCCTCTATTCCCGCTCACTGAATGGATTGCTTCGTTGAAACGTTGTCTGCTCTCCTGCGCCCTGCTGATAAGCGCAGCTTTTTCTGCGGCCCAGGCCGCGCAAACCTCGCCCGACCCGGTCTTCGCGTCTGATATCGTTGACCGTTACGCCAACCATATTTTCTACGGCAGCGGTGCCACCGGCATGGCGATTGTCGTGATTGATGGCAATCAGCGCGTGTTCCGAAGCTTCGGCGAAACGCGCCCCGGCAATAACGTGCGCCCGCAGCTCGACTCGGTTATCCGCATCGCCTCGCTCACCAAACTGATGACCAGCGAAATGCTGGTGAAAATGCTCGATCAGGGCGTGGTGAAGCTTAATGATCCGCTGAGCCGCTACGCGCCGCCCGGTGCGCGCGTGCCGACCTATCAGGGCGAGCCAATTCGACTGGTGAATCTCGCCACGCATACGAGCGGCCTGCCTCGCGAGCAGCCCGGCGGCGCGGCGAAACGCCCGGTGTTTGTCTGGCCCACGCGCGAGCAGCGCTGGCAGTGGCTCTCCACCGCATCGTTAAAAGCGGCACCTGGCGCCACGGCGTCTTATTCCAACCTCGCGTTCGATCTGCTGGCCGATGCGCTGGCCAACGCCGCGGGCAAGCCTTATACCCAACTCTTTGAAGAGCAGATAACCCGCCCGCTTGGCATGAAAGACACCACCTTTACGCCATCGCCGGATCAGTGCAAGCGCCTGATGATCGCGGAAAAAGGCGCGAGCCCGTGCAACAACACGCTGGCGGCCATCGGCAGCGGCGGCGTTTACTCCACGCCGGACGACATGATGCGCTGGATGCAGCAGTTCCTGGCATCCGATTTCCATCGCCGCAGCCCGCAGGCGGACCGGATGCAGACGCTGATTTATCAACGTACGCAGTTAACCCGCGTCGTCGGCATGGACGTGCCGGGTAAAGCGGACGCGCTGGGGCTGGGTTGGGTGTACATGGCGCCGAAAGACGGGCGTCCTGGCATCATTCAGAAAACCGGGGGCGGCGGCGGCTTTATCACCTACATGGCGATGATCCCGCAGAGCAATATTGGCGCTTTCGTGGTAGTGACCCGCTCGCCGCTGACGCGCTTTACTAATATGAGCGACGGGATAAACGATCTGGTGACGGAACTGAGCGGCAACAAACCGCTCCAGACGCCTGCCCTGTAAAGCAATAACGGCGCCTGTGCGGCGCCGTTATGTTTCAGTAGTTGAGCGGCAGTTTGTTGACCGCCACCAGCTTGCCCTTCTGCATTTCAATGTATTTGCCTTTTCGCAACTCCGCGAGTATCTCAGCGATGACCGAACGGGAAATATGAGTATGGTTCTGAATATGGTGAATAACGCCCACCTGCGCGCGCACTTCGGGGCTCCAGGCCGCCATCGTTAACAGCGTGGAACGGATCTGCGAATAGGTCGTCGTGCCGATAAAGTGCGCGTCGCGCCACTCAAACCAGCGCATCAGCCAGGTCTGCCAGTGACAGAATGACTTCCACAGCTGGCGATGTTCGATGATTTCAATTGCCCGGCGAACCGGCATACGAAAGCCGCGACACGGCGTTTCCGTTATCAGGGTATAGCGAAGCGGCTCCGGGATCACCGCATCAGAAAAGCTTAAATAGAGCGGCGAAGTCATTAAATCGACGTGAATATGGTTCTCTTCACGCCAGACATTGAGGCTCCCTTCCTTAAAAAACCAGCACTGTTGCTCGCCCTGCTCGTTGATAAACGAGAGTTCGCAATGGGCGTCAATATCAAACGGCGTTCCTGACGGGGCCAGATGACGCTGAAGAGCGTCGAGATGATGTAGGGGTTTTACCAGATCTAACACGCGAGATATCCATTTCAGGTGTGTTGGGGAGGAACTGCCTGTCCACATGGGACAGGCAGCTTTTGACGCTAACTGCAGAAATTACCAGGTGTATTTGACCCCAACGTTCGCGGCCCAGTCCTGGTCCACATCGCCACCGCCGAGGTAGTTCGCATCGGCATAGGCGCTGAAGTTTTTGGTGAAGCTGAACTTACCGCCAAGCCCTGCGCGTACTGCGGAGCCTTCCATGCCGTTATCGATATTGTCGCCGTTGACATCGGCGTCGTTACCGCTGGCATCGTCATAGACATAGGCCAGTTTGGCATACGGCGTGAAGGACTGATCGTTGCCGTAGTTGAAGGTGTAACCCAGATCTGCGCCCAGTTCATAACGCAGGCTGTCGTAAGACTGGCTGTTGACGCGCATATCGTTGCTCAGCTGATAGCCGTCGCCATCCTGGAACAGGCCGGAGATGCTGGCGTACGGGGTCAGATAACCCTGCGTATTGAACTGCCAGTCATAGCCCAGTTTCAGGCCAAAGCCCCAGGCATCGGAGGACGCATCACCGGAGACCGCCTGGCCGTTGCTCATCACCGCGCTCAAATCGTTGCTGTAATGGCTGTAGCTTAGGTTGGTATCCAGGAAGACGTTGTTGGCGAACTGCGCGGAAGAATAGAGACGCGCGGACTGGCTGTCCTGATCAACGCTGCCGCTGTGATCGTCCATATCCCCTTTCGCAAAGCCCGCTGCCGCGCCGATCATCCATTTGGCGTAGTTGCCTTCCACCAGTTTATCGAGACCAACCATCAGGCCGTTGACATCCTGGTTGTAGCTCAGCTCGCCGTTATCGCCGTTGAAGTTACCGCCAAAGTAGGTCACCCATGCGCCACCGTTATCCCCTGGCGTATGACGGCCCTGCGCGAGACGCGTGCTCAGCACATCCTGTTCCAGATTCCAGATGTTGGTATTGGCGGAAGGAATGCTCAGCGCCATGTTGGCGTAGTCGGTCAGCTCACGCTGTTTCAACACCACGGTATCGCCCTGCTGCTGCGCCTCGTAGGTGTACGCCCCCAGATCCGCTTTGTTGGCGGCGGTAAAGCGCGCGGATGTCGCGTCGTTATCGTCATACACCCGTATCACTTCGTTGCCTTTATAATCAGCAATCGAGCCCGCGCCAGTGGCGTTATCGATACGCACCCGGTAGTTGCCTGCCACATCGCCGTTTACCGCCAGATGACCGTCTGAGTTGAGCGCAATCACGCCCTCGTCATAGTCTTTCTGATGCGGATCGTTGGTGACGTAACGCGCGTTATTCAGTGACGCATCAAGCACATAGTCACGGCTTGCGACGTTAAGCACGCCGTCGTCGGTCAGCACGACGTTATCCGCATCTACCTGACCGAGGCCCAGGTTGAGCTGCGCGCCGTTAGCAACGGTGAGCGTGTTGGCGTACAGCGACGCGGTTTCTTCCGTGAGCGTCGCCTGACTACCGCTGTCCAGCGTCAGGGAATCGGTCGCCACCGCGCCATCATCGCCGATGTTCAGCGTCGAAGCATTGGTCAGCGTGATGGAATCCGCCAGCAGCGATGAGCTTTCAACGTTAACCTGTGAATGATTATCCACCACCAGCGCATCGATGTTCGAGACTTTACGGGTATCCCATTCGGAACCGTTTGTCAGCGTCACGTTGAAAATACCGCTCTGATAGACTTCATTGCCCGTCACGTGGCCCGCTTCGTTAAACGCGGTATCGCTGTTTTCGATGCCATACGTGGAGCCAGGCCAGATGCTGTTTGGCTGATAGTCATACAGCTCGGCGGTCGCTTCGACATTAGAAATCGCCGCACCCACCCATTTGCTGCCGTTGGTGAGCGTCACGTCCAGGCGGTCGGTATTATCCCAGCCGTTAGAATCCAGCGTACCGTCGCCGTTCACGTCATAGGCATCAACGTGCGTGATGACCGGGTTGCCGTCTTGATCCAGCGTAACGCGGTCATACCCGCCAAAGTTTTCATCAAAGGAGCTTTCGAAATAGATGTCGCCGTTAATGGTTGATCTGTCGAAAGAGGCCGTCGTCTGCATTGAGTTATCAGCAGCCGGATTAGCAATCACCGCAAGCGCGATATCATCCGCAGTAATGGCGTTATCGTAATCACTGGCTTTACCCGTGTGGCCATAAAAACCACTGGTGCCTTCATCCGTCCATGAGCCGGAGCTCAGCACCGAATCTTTTACCACAATGCTGTTATTAAAAATTTCACCGCTATTTGAGCCAGTCGGCGATGTCACATCCTGATTATCTTCCCATTCATATCCCTGCGTCAGCGTAATACCCGCAACATGAGAATTATTTTGAATAACCAGATCGGTTTCCTGATCGAGCGTAATTGCCGTGCCGAGATCAAAAACATCCATAGACGCCGTCGTTTTATCATCGGCGTTATAATAGGTATAGTGCTCGAAGTCATCGTCGATAGTGGAATTATCGACGGTTAATGCGAGACGGTTATAGAGATAATCCCCGGTGCGGTTATCACAGTTTTCCGTCATGCATTGTGAGGTAATCATCCCGTGGATAGTGCTGTCTTTAATGGTCAGCGCGTTAGGGTTGGTATTATTACTGGTGCCCTCATCAAGATACCAAGTGGAAATAACGCCATCGACATGCGCGCCGGAAATTTGCGGATAAATATTGCCATTATAATAATCAGAGCCGTAATCGTAACCGACATAGCCCTGATACATAATACCGCCGTCATAATAAAACGTGTCGTAGCTTTTGCCTGAAATATCCGTGGCAGCGGAGGCCTGAGAAGCGATAGCCATCGTGCAGGCCACGGCTAATTGTGAGACTACAAGTTTCTTTTTCCAGGAGTGCATTTATCATCCCTCCTCAGGGACGTCACAAAGTTGGTCCATCAAATGGTTTGCCGTAATACAAGCGTGATGTATTAACGATAAAATTATGCACGCTGAAAAATTAAAGGTTCAATTCTTCTTTACCAATTGTACGAATCCGCACTCTTTTATTATTTAGGAATAAAACCGGTTCCTCTCTCGTTATCCCTTTATACCTTACCAGACGAAAAACCCTTCATTTTGATTACCGCCAAAATATTGCTTATTTAAATATCCACTCATGGAATATTGGCTTTAAAAATAAAATAGCCCTCAGTTATAACACTTCCCTGCCGTTTCGTTGCCCGGGCTTTTACCCTTCCCCTGACGATACTCATCTATAATATGAATATCTTAATGGCATGGAGAAAGTGAATCTAATGAATGAAAAACTTCAGCACGCCGCAAAACAGGCCGGTATCTGGCTGAATCAACACGGGCTACGACTGGCGACGGCCGAATCCTGTACCGGTGGGCTTATTACGTACACCCTGTGCGCCACCGAAGACACCACCGCCTTTTATTCGAGCGGTTTTATCACTTACACCAATGACGCCAAACAGCGCATGCTGGGCGTGAAAGAAGAGACGCTGCGCCTCTATACCGCCGTGAGCGAGCAGACGGTGCATGAGATGGCGGCGGGCGCCCGCGAGCGTTCGGGCGAGGATGTCAGCCTCGCGGTGAGTGGTTATGCCGGGCCATCCGGCGGTGAAGACGGCACGCCGCCGGGCACCGTGTGGTTTGGCTGGGGCATGCCGGGCGAGGAAACCGTAGCGGAAAAGCGTCATTTCAATGGCGATCCGAAAACTGTTATCGATCAGGCGGCGGTCTTCGCGCTGGAGCGCCTTATTGAACTGCTTAAAGAACGCGTTTCATAATGCCCACGTCAGGGTCTGCCGTGAAAACGCCCCGGCAGGCCTTGTCCGTTGCGGGCGCGCGTGATTTAGCGCCCACAATCGTCAAACATCCCTTCCTGTTTCGGGTTAAAATAAAGCCTGTCCCATTTCTCTGATAAGAAGCAATTATGGCCGATTTTTCATTGAGTTCCCGCCCGCGCCGCCTGCGTCAGAACGCCTCGCTGCGCGCCATGTTTGAAGAAACCTCGTTAAGCCGCAACGATCTGGTACTGCCGATTTTCGTTGAGGAAGAGCTGGACGACTACAAACCGATCGCCGCCATGCCGGGCGTGATGCGTATCCCGGAGAGATATCTCGCCCGTGAAATTGAGCGTATTGCGAAAGCGGGCATCCGCTCCGTGATGACCTTCGGGATTTCGCACCACACCGATGAGTGCGGTAGCGACACCTGGAATGAAAACGGTCTGGTGGCGCGTATGTCGCGTATCGCCAAAGACGCCGTGCCGGAAATGGTCGTGATGTCTGACACCTGCTTTTGCGAATATACCAGCCACGGCCACTGCGGCGTGCTGTGCGAGCATGGCGTGGACAACGACGCGACCCTGGTCAATCTGGGCCGTCAGGCTGTGGTTGCTGCCGCTGCGGGTGCCGATTTTATCGCACCTTCCGCCGCGATGGACGGCCAGGTGAAAGCCATCCGTCAGGCGCTCGACGCCGCGGGCTTCACGGATACGGCTATCTTCTCCTACTCCACCAAATTCGCGTCGTCGTTCTACGGCCCGTTCCGCGAAGCGGCGGGCACCGCGCTGAAAGGCGATCGCAAAACTTATCAGATGAGCCCGATGAACCGCCGCGAAGCAATCCGCGAATCGCTGCTGGATGAAGCCGAAGGCGCGGACGCGCTGATGGTCAAACCGGCGGGCGCTTATCTCGACATCCTGCGCGACGTGCGCGAGCGCACCAGCCTGCCGCTTGGCGCTTATCAGGTGAGCGGCGAATACGCGATGATCAAATTCGCCGCCCAGGCGGGCGCGATTGACGAAGAAAAAGTGATCCTGGAAAGCCTCGGCGCTATCAAGCGCGCGGGCGCGGATCTTATCTTCAGCTACTTCGCGCTCGATCTGGCCGAGAAAAACATTCTCTGACCTGTCGCGGCGGGCGTTCTGTCCGCCGCGTTTTCTCCTCCTCCCTACGCTGTGACCGTTCCTTCACGCCCCTGACATGCGGCCGTCATCTTCCGGGTCTATCACTGTTCGCAGACGGTTCCCGAGGAGACACAACCGTGTTCAGCATCGACAACGTTCTTGACGATCTTTACCCCCAGAAAACCCCCGCCCCGTGGCTGAAAAAAACGCTCAAACGCCTGCTTTATGAACAAGAGTTTCAGGAGTTCGCCGCACGCCATCGTCATCTCAAAGGGCTCGATATGGTCGAGCAGGTGCTGGAGCATCTGGACATTCGCTGCGATCTGCCAGCCCGCTCGCTTGAGCAGATCCCGGATAACGGGCCGCTGGTTGTCGTCGCCAACCACCCGACCGGCACCGCCGACGGGCTGGCGCTGCTCTACGCCATTTCCCGCGTGCGGCGCGACGTGCGCGTGGTGGCGAACCGGATGCTGAGCCATCTGGAGCCGCTGTCGTCGCTCTTTATCGCCGTGGATAACATCGGCAACCGCACCCGCAAAACCGCCATTAAAGAGATGGAGGCGCATCTTGAACGCGGCGGCGCGCTGATTTTCTTTCCCGCAGGCGAGGTGTCGCGCCCGGGCCTTGACGGCATTCAGGACGGCGTCTGGAACGCCGGTTTTGTGAAGCTCGCAAGCCGCTACCGCGCGCCGGTGCTGCCGGTGCATATCGCCGGGCGCAACAGTCTCGCGTTTTACGGCGCGGCGCTGGTCGCCCCGCCGCTCGCCATGCTGATGCTTATTCGCGAAATGTTTCGCAAGCGCGGCACGACGCTGCCAGTCAATATTGGCGAGCGTATCCCGTGGAGCGCCTGGCATGATGCAAACGCACATCCGCGTGACGCGGCGGCGCGTTTTCGCCAGCATGTTTCACGGCTGGGCAAAGGACAGCCGGGCTGCTTTAAAACCGAATGCGGCATCGCGCGCCCGGAAGACCGGGCCGTGCTGCGCCGGGCGCTGGCCCAGGCGGAGACGCTTGGCGAGACGCCGGACGGCAAAACCATTTATCTGTGGCGACGCAACGGGATGGAAGAAGCGCCGGTGCTGCGCGAGCTGGGGCGGCTGCGTGAAATCGCCTTTCGCGCCGTGGGCGAAGGCAGCGGCAAGCGGCGCGATACCGACACCTACGACGACGACTACTGGCATCTGGTGTTATGGGACGACGCGGCGCTGGAGATTGTCGGCGCGTACCGGTTTATCCCGACGGCGCAACAGGTGGCGCAGCGCGGCCCGCAGGGGCTTTACAGCTACAGTCTGTTTCATTACGACGAGCGGATGGAAGATATTTTAAACCAGGGGATTGAGCTTGGCCGCAGCTTTATCCAGCCGCAATACTGGGGACGCCGCGGGCTTGATTATTTATGGTCGGGCATCGGCGCGTATCTGGCGCGCTACCCGCAATACCGTTATCTCTTCGGGCCGGTGTCTATCTCCGGCGGCCTGCCGCCTGCCGCGCGGGATCTGCTGGTCGCGTTTTACCGGCTCTGGTTCCCGGCGCAGCACCCGCTCGCCGCCTCGCGTCGCCCTTACCCGGTGTCACTGCCGGAGGCGCTGGCGCAGTTTGGCGGCGAAAGTTATCAGGAAGATTTAACGCGTCTGAAGTCGCTGCTGGGGAATCTGGGTTGCGGCATTCCACCGCTTTACAAGCAATATTCGGAGCTGTGCGAGCCGGGCGGCGTGCAGTTTATCGATTTTGGCAGCGATCCGGCGTTTAATGATTGTGTGGACGGGCTGGTGTTAGTGGATTTAACGCGCCTTAAAGCGTCACGTCGTGAGCGGTATATCGGCACATCTGCGCCCGCGGTTGAATCACCCTAATCGGTGTTGTTGGCGGGTGCGCTTCGCTTACCCGCCCTACAAACAACACCATTCTCATCGTAGGGTGGGTAAGCGAAGCGCACCCACCATTCAGCCCGCACGCCGCCCATAAAAAAACCCCCGGCAAGCCGGGGGTTTGATTTACTGGGGGAATCGTAAAACTTATGCAGCAGGCTGGGCAGCCGGTTTAGCAGCATCGTGTTTCACTGCTTTTTTGTGGTGCTTTTTAGCAGCCTGAGCTTTCTGCTCTACAGCCGGTTTCTGAGCGGCGGCTTTTTTGTGGTGCTTTTTAGCAGCCTGGGCTTTCTGCTCAGCAGCCGGTTTCTGCGCGGCGGCTTTCTTGTGGTGCTTTTTCGCAGCCTGAGCTTTCTGCTCTACCGCTTTTTTATGCGATTTTTTGTGATGCGTTTTTGCAGCAGGCGCTTTAGCCGGTGCAGCAGTGGTGGTAGTGGTTGCAGCAGCCGCCGGAGCCGGTGCAGCAGTGTTATCAGCCGCGAACGCAGCAGCGGACAGACCCATAGTGGCGGCAACAACCAGCGCTAATACTTTTTTCATCTCTATACCCTCGAATTGGCTTTTAGTTACCCCGCGTCGGGGCTCTGGAAATCACTATAGAGAACCCGTGCCGCCGCTTCAGTGAGTGATTGGTATCGGCGTGTAACCGAATGTACAAGCGCTACGCAAAAGAAAGGGCGCCGCAGCGCCCTCTGTTTAACCGGCCCGATAAAAGGGCTTATCGCCAAGGATCGTCGCGCGGTGCATCACGCGCCGGGCGGGGAGATAATCGGCGTTGGCGTAGTGCTGCGTCACGCGGTTATCCCACAGCGCCACGTCATTTTCCTGCCAGCGCCAGCGCACCTGGAACTCCGGTTTTGTAATATGCGCGAAAAGAAAATTCAGCAGCGCATCGCTCTCTTTGGGCGACACATCCACAATGCGCGTCGTAAAACCTTCGTTCACAAACAGCGCCTGTTTGCCGCTCACCGGATGGGTGCGCACCACCGGGTGCAGCAGCGGCGGGTTTTTCTCCACCGCCGTGAGCCAGCGCTGGTGCTCTTCCTCCGTTTTCGTGTGCTTCCACTCCGGGAACGACTTCCGGAAATCGTGCTCGGCGCGCAGGCCGCTTAACAACTGCTGAAACGGGGCGGAGAGCGCTTCGAACGCCGCGATGCCGCTCGTCCAGAGCGTATCGCCGCCGGTGGGCGGCAGCGCTTTCGCCGCCAGGATCGCGCCCGCAGGCGGCGTGTCGATAAAGGTCACGTCGGTGTGCCAGTTATCGTTATCCGGCGGGTTATCGTTATGCGTACCCAGCACGATAATCTCCTCCACGCCTTCCGCATGCGGGTAGACCGGGTGAATGTGCAGATCGCCAAAGCGCATCGCCAGCGCCCGCTGCTGCTGCGGCGTGATGGGCTGATCGCGCACGAACAGCACCTGATGGCGTATCAGCGCGTGATACAGCTGCTCGAACTGGCTGTCGCTCAGCGGTCGCGCCAGGTTGATATCGGAGACCAGGGCACCGATATACGGCCCCAGCGGCGTGATGGTTATGCGTTCGCTCATTGCGTTTCTCCATGCCAGGGCGTCAGACGGCGCGTCAGCGCGCGCAGCCCCAGTTCTAAAATAAAAGCCACCAGGGCAATCACCGCGATGCCCGCCAGCACGACGTCTGTTGCCAGAAACTCACCGGCGGACTGCACCATAAACCCAAGCCCGCGCGTGGCGGCGATAAGCTCGGCGGCGACCAGCGTTGACCAGCCGACCCCAAGCCCGATGCGCAGGCCGGTTAAAATCTCCGGTAGCGCGCCGGGCAGAATCACATGCCACAGCAGCTGCCAGCGGCTCGCGCCTAAGGATTGCGCCGCGCGGATACGCACCTGCTGCGCGCTTTTTACGCCCGCCAGCGCCGACATCGCCACCGGCGCGAAAATCGCCAGGTAGATCAGCAGCACTTTGGAGGTCTCGCCGATACCGAACCAGATAACCATCAGCGGCAGATAGGCGAGCGGCGGAATGGGCCGGTACAGCTCAATCAGCGGATCGAGAATGGCGCGCAGCGTCGGATTCAGCCCCATGGCGATACCCACAGGAATACCAATAAGCGCCGCAGCCAGCAGCGCGGTCAGCATGCGGCCCAGGCTCGCGCCAAGATGCGCCCAGAGCGTGGCGTCCATAAAGCCCTGCGGACCGGCGATGGTGATGAGCTGGCGCAGCACCTGCTGCGGCGCGGGCAGAAACAGCGGGCTCACCAGTTGCAGCGCCGTCGCCGCCCACCAGAGCGCCAGCAGCGCGCCGAGCGTGGCGAGGCTTATCGTCACCGGTCGCACGGCCACACGGCGGCGGCGCACCGGCGTACGCGCCGCGTTATCGTTAATCAGTACGCTCATGGGCGCTCTCCCGTAATTCAAAGACCCGGCTCAGGACATATTCGCGACGGGCGATAAACGCCGGATCGGACTTAATGGCGCGCGCCGGTTCGCCTGCGACAAACCGCTTCGCAAAATCAAGGCTCAGCCGCTCCTGCACGCGCCCTGGCCCTGGCGACAGCAGCACCAGATCGGTCGCCATAAACACGGCTTCTTCGATGTCATGGGTGATGAGCAGGACTTTTTTGCCGCTTGTCGCCCACAGGCGCAACAGCAGCGTCTGCATCTGCTCGCGGGTAAAGGCGTCCAGCGCGCCGAAGGGTTCATCCAGCAGCAGCAGTTGCGGGTCGGCCGCCAGCGCGCGGGCGATGCCAACACGCTGCCGCTGACCGCCGGAAAGCTGCCAGATAAAGCGGTTTTCAGCGCCCTCAAGCCCGACTTTGGCAAGCATCTGACGCGCCAGCGCGCGGCGTTCTTCACGCCCGACGCCCTGAAGCTGCAAGCCAAATGCGACGTTATCAAGCACGCTGCGCCACGGCAGCAGCCCCTCATGCTGAAACACCACGCCGCGGTCAGCGCCCGGCCCGGTGACGGCGCGGCCGTCAAGCGTAATACTGCCCGTTTCCACCGGTAAAAACCCGGCGATGAGATTCAGCAGCGTGGTTTTGCCACAGCCGGACGGGCCGAGCACCACCAGCAGCTCACCGTCATTGAGCGTCAGGCTGATATCGGCAAGCGCGGGCTTGCCGTCGAAACGGGCGTGAAGATGAGAGACCTGTAGCATCACGCCCCCTTACGGCTGAGCCAGCGGCTTCACAAAGCGATCAGTGACGAACGCGCGGTAATCCTGCCCCGCCTGCGCCACTTTGCCTTGCGCTTTCAAAAACGCGGCGGTGTCGACAATCGCCTGATTCACCGGCCCGTTAAGCTGCTCCACCTGCTGACTGGCGGGAAGATAGGTATTGCCCTTCACCAGCCCGGGCACATCGCCCTGCGGCACGCCGCTTAAGCGCGCAAGCTTCTCCAGATGCTCCGGCTGCGTAAGCCAGCCGTCAGGGTTGTCGAGATACCCGCGCTGGGCCGCCAGCGCGCTGCGGGCAAAGGCGGTGACCACTTCCGGGTGTTTTTCGGCGAAGTCTTTACGCACCACCCAGACATCCAGCGTCGGCGAGCCCCACTTCCCCACCTGCGAGGAGTCGGTCAGCACCGTACCCTCTTTTTCCAGCGCGTTAACGGCCGGTGCCCAGACGTAAGCGCCGTCGATATCGCCCCGCTGCCACGCGGCGATGATCGCCGGCGGCTGAAGGTTAACGATGCTCAGTTGATCCGGACGAAGGCCCCAGTGTTTCAGCGCCGCCAGCAGGCTGTAGTGGGTGGTGGAGATAAACGGCACCGCGATGCGTTTGCCGATAAGATCCTGTGGCGTGCGAATCGATTTTTTCACCACCAGCGCCTCGGAGTTGCCAAGCTGTGAGGCGAGCAGAAACACTTCAATGGGGACATTCTGGCTTGCCGCGACGGCGAGCGGGCTGGAGCCGATATTGCCTATCTGCACGTCGCCCGAGGCGAGCGCGCGCACCACGCTGGCCCCGCTGTCGAATTTACGCCACTCGACCGTCGCACCGCTCTCTTTGGCGAAGGTGTTATCCGCCTGCGCCACTTTGGCGGGTTCGGCGGAGGTCTGATACGCGACGGTGACATCTACCGCCTGCGCCTGAAATGCCCACAGCGCCAGCGCGCCGATGAGCGTAATACGCGATGTGATTGCCATACTGTCTGCCCCTGTAGTGTCTTGTTATACGGGCAGTATTTCCGCTGCGGGACATCAGTTGAAGGAATAAAAAAGCATCGTTAATGCCGAATCGTTTTTAGAAAAAAACCGGCAAAAGTTAGTTAATTTTTTGCGCTGGGAAGAGGTGCAGGAGTGAGGATTGGGATGCCGGGTATGTGGTGCTCTCTCATATCATCGTAGGGTGGGTAAGCGAAGCGCACCCACCGTTTTTCAGCCCGGCCACAACACGGACGGCAAGGTGGATGGTTTTACTCCGGCTAAAAAAATCGGCCCATCAAGGGCCGATTTCCGCCGGGAGCCGGGATTGCAAAGGGGCGGCGGCGAGCCCCCTTTGCACGTTCGCGTGAGAGAACGGCACAGAGGGAAATGACGTGATGGCGAACGGAACGATTTCACCGGCCTGTCATATGCGCCCCGCTTCTCTCTTCCCAACTGGCGGGTGCGCTTCGCTTACCCGCCCTACATTTCAGGTCATCTTCTGGTAAAACGGTGGGTGCGCTTCGCTTACCCGCCCTACAAAATAGATACCCAGATTATGTAGGCCGGGTAAACGAAGCGCACCCGGCATTTCCCTTAACGCTGCGCGCACAGCGCCGCGATATCCGCAGGCGTGGTGCGGCAACAACCGCCGATCAGCGCCGCGCCCGCCGCGCGCCACTCCCCCAGATAATGCGCCAGCGTCTGGCAGGCGTGCCCATCGTGACGCCAGGTTTTGCTCACCGCGTCATACTGCTCGCCGGAGTTCGGGTAAACCACCAGCGGCAGCCGGGTGGCCTCATGCAGACGCGCCAGCGCGGCAGTGGTTTTCTCCAGCGCCACGCAGTTGATGCCGAGCGCCACAATCTGCGGATACGGCGCGAGCGCGGCCGCCACATCACCAAGCGGCGTGCCGTCGCTGATGTGATCGCTGTCGCGAAGCGTAAAGGTAAACCACGCGCGCGCCTGCGGGTAGCTTTCCAGCAGCGCGGCGAGCGCCAGCGCCTCCGGGAGCGACGGCAGCGTTTCGCAGGCCAGCAGATCCACGCCCGCCTCAAGGAGCGCCTCCACGCGCGGACGATGGAAATCCGCAAACTCCGCCGCCGAAAGCGCATAGTCGCCGCGGTATTCCGAGCCGTCCGCCAGATACGCGCCATACGGCCCGACGGAACCGGCCACCAGCAGCGGCCCGGCATCCGGCTGTTCGTGGTAATAATCGTCACGCGCCTGACGCGCCAGTTCGACGCTTCGCGCAATCAGCGCCCGTGACTGCGCCTCATCCAGCCCGCGCGCGGCAAAACCGGCTGGCGTCGCCTGGTAGCTGGCGGTAATGGCGCACTGCGCCCCGGCACGGAAGTAATCAAGATGCACCGCGTAAATCAGCTCCGGCTGCTCCATCAGGACTTTCGCCGACCATAAACTGTCGGCGAGATTACAGCCGCGCGCTTCCAGTTCGGTTGCGAGCGCGCCGTCCAGCACCACAAACGGCTGCTGGCTTAAGAGCGGGGTTAACGGGTTATTCAGCGACATGGCGAGGCTCCTCGGTGCGGCGCGTGCGGAAAAATTGCGTCAGATAATACGCGCCGTAGCAGAACGCCACAAACGGCAGCCCGCACCAGAGCGCGATGCGCTGGCCCGGATCGAACGCCAGCCCGACGCAGGCGATAAAACAGAGCGCGAAGCCCAGCACCGGCGTCAGCGGGTACCAGGGCGCGCGGTAATGTAATTCGTTGAGCGCCCGGCCCTCGGCCAGATGACGGCGGCGGAACATAAAATGCGCGGCGCAAATGCTGAGCCACACCGCCACCACCGCGAAACCGGAAATCGCCGAGAGCGCCACAAAGACGGTATCCGGCGCTACGATGCTGGAAAACAGCGCCAGCACACCGCCCAGCATACTCACCGACAGCGCCGTCAGCGGCACGCCGCGACGCGTGAGGCGCGAAAAACCGCGCGGCAGTGTGCGCTCGTTGGCAAGCGACCAGAGCATCCGTCCGGAGGCGTAAAGCCCCGAATTCGCCGCGGATAAAATCGCGGTGAGGATCACAAAGTTAATGATATCGGCGGCGTACGGAATGCCGATTTTCTCAAACACCAGCACGAACGGGCTTTTCACCACGCCCGCCTGATCCATCGGGATCAGCGCCGCCAGCACCAGCACGGTGCCGAGGAAGAAAATCACCAGCCGCACGATGGTCGTGCGAATCGCAACCGGCACCACCTGCTGCGGGTTTTCGGTCTCGCCAGCCGCGATGCCGATAAGCTCGGTGCCGGAAAACGCGAAGTTCACCGCCACCATCGTCATCAGGATCGGCAGCGTCCCGGCGGGGAACCAGCCCGCGGCGGTCAGGTTGTGGAACAGCGGCGCGGGCGAGCCATCTTTCATCGGCAGAATGCCAAACATCGCCGCCCCGCCCAGCACGATAAACGCCACGATGGTGATGACTTTGATAAGCGAAAACCAGAATTCGCCCTCGGCGAACAGCCGCGTGGAGAAAACATTCAGCCCGAAAATCACCACGCAGAAGACCAGACACCAGACCCACACCGGCACCTGCGGAAACCAGTACTGCATACAGAACCCGGCGGCGGTAAAGCTTGAGCCGAGCGCCACGGTCCAGGTGAGCCAGTAGAGCCAGGCGACGGTATAGCCGGTCGCCGGGCCTAAATAGCGCGCCGCGTAAACGTGAAACGCGCCGGTCTCCGGCATGGCGACGGCCAGCTCGCCGAGGCACTGCATCACCAGCCAGACCACCAGCGCGCCGATAAGATACGCCAGTAGCGTGCCCGCCGCCCCGGTCGTGGAAATAATATAGCCGGTATTGAAGAACAGCCCGGTGCCGATAACGCCCCCCAGCGAGAGCATCACCAGATGACGGGCCTTCATGGTGCGTTGTAGCTGCTGCGATTCCTGCATAAACCCTTCTATACGTTCAGACGTCTAAACATCCATAACTGAACGTTATACCGGGAAGCGGTGCGAAATGCAAAAGCCGTCGTGCTCTCAGCCACTTATCCGCAACTGCTGCCGCCTGATTATTCACCGCATACATACTTCGCAACACCCTTCGCTGGCGAAGCCAGGGGTCGGTTACTACCTTTAAGTCACTATAACGAGAGCGCCTCCCCGCGGAGAAGCCGCTCTTCTTCGCTGCGGCGCACGTTCGCGGCACTGGCAAGGCACGTTTGAGGAAGCACTATGCAAGAGTCGCTCTGTACCCTGTTTTATGACGGGAGGCCGCTGACTGGCCCGGCGAATATCCCGCTTATCGATTTTCTGACAGCCTGCGATGTCAAGCTCCCGCACGTCTGTTACCACCCCGCGCTTGAGCCGATGCAAACCTGCGATGTCTGCTGGGTGGAGTATCAGGGCGAGCTGGTGCGCGGCTGTACGCTGAAAAGCGCGCAGGGCATGGAAATTGCCAGCCGCACGCCTGAGGCGCAGGCGGCGCAGCATGAAGGTATGGACAGGCTGCTCGCCAAACATGAACTCTACTGTACCGTCTGCGAACACAACACCGGCGACTGCACGCTGCATAATGCCGTGGCGGATATGCACATCCCGATTCAGCGCTACGAATACCAGCGCAAACCCTACGCGAAAGATCACTCCAACCCGTTTTACACCTACGATCCAGATCAGTGCATTCTGTGCGGGCGCTGCGTGGAGGCGTGCCAGAACGTCGAGGTCAACGAGACGCTGAGCATCGATTACACCATGGCCCACCCGCGTGTACTGTGGGACGGCGGCGAGACTATCGCCGGCTCCAGCTGCGTGAGCTGCGGGCATTGCGTCACCGTCTGTCCCTGCAACGCCCTGCTTGAGAAAACCATGCAGCCAGACGCCGGGCCGTTTACCAGCATGAAGCAGACGCTCAAGCGCCCGATGATAGATCTGGTGAAAGCCATCGAAAACACCACGGGTGCTGAGATCATTACCGGCATTTCGGTGATGGACATGCACTGGCGGCAGCCGGAAATCAAACGTACCAAAACGGTCTGTACCTACTGCGGCGTCGGGTGCAGCTTCGAGATCTGGACGCGCGACCGCCACGTGCTGAAAGTGCAGCCCGTCGCCGACGCGCCTGCCAACGGCATCTCCACCTGCGTGAAGGGCAAATTCGCCTGGGATTTTCTGAACGACAAAGCACGCCTCACCACACCGCTTATCCGCGAAAATGACCGCTTCCGCGAGGCGAGCTGGGACGAGGCGCTGGAACTGGTGGCGCGCCGTCTGCTGGCAATCCGCGATCAGTACGGGCCGCAGGCCATCGGCTTTATCGGCTCCAGCAAGGGCAGTAACGAAGAGGCCTACCTGACGCAGAAGATCGCGCGCCTTATTATTGGCACCAACAGCGTCGATAACTCGTCGCGCTACTGCCAGAACCCGGCCACCAAAGGGCTGTTCCGCACCGTCGGTTACGGCGGCGACGCGGGCACCATTGAGGATCTGCATAAGGCGTCGCTGATTGTGATTGTCGGCAGCAACACCGCGGAGAACCATCCGGTGATCGCCGCGCGCATGAAAGCCGCGAAAAAACATCACGGGCAGCAGCTTCTGGTAGTCGACCCGCGCCGTCACGAAATGGCCGAGCGCGCCGACCGTTACCTGCGCATTCGCCCCGGCACCGATATGGTCTGGGCCTCGGCGATGGCGCGCTATATGTTTGACCACGGCTACGCCGACGAGGCGTTTCTCGCCGCGCACGTCAACCAGGTGGACGAATACCGCCAGTCGCTCGCGCCGTTCACGCTGGACTTCGCCGCCGACATGACCGGGCTTACGGTGGAGGAGCTGACCGCCGCCGCCGAGCTTATCGGCAACGCGCCGTCCGTCTGCATCGTCTGGGCGATGGGCGTGACCCAACACAGCCACGGCGCGGACACCAGCACCGCGCTCTCCAACCTGCTGCTGGTCACCGGCAACTACGGTCGCCCCGGCACGGGCGGCTACCCGATGCGCGGGCATAATAACGTGCAGGGCGCGAGCGATTTCGGCTGCCTGAAAAACTACTACCCCGGCTATGAATCGGTGAGCGATGAAACCGTGCGCGCCAAATGGGCGAAAGCCTGGGGCGTGGCGCCGGAAAAACTGTCGCTGGAGGCAGGCTCGGATAACTTCGAGATGGTGGAGCACGCGCGCACGAAACAGATTCGCGCCATGTATGTCATTGGCGAAGAGACAGCGTTTTCCGACGCAGACAGCACTAACGTGCACGAGGGTTTTACCGATCTCGATTTCCTGGTGGTGCAGGATCTCTTTTTAAGCCGCACCGCGCAGTTCGCCGATGTGGTGCTGCCCGCCTGCCCGAGCATTGAAAAAGACGGCACCTATGTGAATACCGAGCGACGCATTCAGCGCTTCTATGAAGCCATGCCGCCGCTCGGCGACAGCCGCCCGGACTGGCGCATTCTGACCGAGCTTGCCGCGCGCATGGGCCACGACTGGGGCTACACGCACCCGTCGCAAATCATGGCGGAGGCGGCGAGTATCGCCACGCTGTTCGCGGGCGTCAGCTATGAGCGTCTTGAAGGCTGGAACTCCCAGCTCTGGCCGGTGAAGCCTGACGGCGAAAGCACGCCCCTGCTCTACACCGACGGGTTTAACTTCCCGGATGGCCGCGCCGTGCTCTACCCGCTGAAGTGGCAACCGCCCGCCGAAGCGCCGGATGACGAATACGATCTGGCGCTCAATAACGGGCGCATGCTGGAGCATTTCCAGTCGACCAACCAGAGCGGACGCGGCGGGCGCACAATGTCGCTGTCGCCCGACTGGTTTGTGGAAATCAGCCCGCAGCTTGCCGCTGAGCGTGGGCTCTCCGAGGGCGACTGGGTGAAACTCACGTCACGACGTAGCTCGCTGGAGGTGCCGGTGGTCATCACCGATCGCGTGGCGGGCCAGTCGCTCTTTATCTCTATTCATCAGGGCAAACCCGGCATTAACGCGCTCACCGGCGAGCACCACGACCCCGACGTCAACACGCCAGCGTATAAAGAGCTCGCGGTAAAACTGGAGAAACTCTCCCGCGCGCCGCACCCGTCCCCGCTGCCGCGGCACAACTTCCGCTATGGTGCCCGCACGCCGATGGCGGGCGTGCCGGTCGAAGAGAAATGGCAGCGTGACGATTACCGTCTGCCGCCCGAACAGGAACCTCACCCGGAGAAATTTTAATGGCCAAAGCGATTGACTATCAGCCCGAGCCGCCACGCATCGGCCCGACGGCGGACGAAGAGCTGCAACGCCTGCTCCAGACGCTGCATGAACATGGCGTGCTGCGCCTGACCAACGATCTGGTGGCGTCCAACAACGAGTGGATCAAGGTCATCATCGACGGCCTGAGCCGCAAAGGTTCGCTGAACGTTATCCAGAACATCTCTGTGCTGCTGATGGCGCTCTCCACCATTCCGCCGGAGCGGATGTATAAGCTCGCCTTCGGCGTGCGCGATTTCGCCGCGGAACTGAGCCGCGAAGAAGCGCGCCCGGAAAGCGAACAGGCCGACGCGCCAGGCGCGCGCGGAGCATGGAAAATGCTGCATGACGATGAGCTGTGGCGCTCGCTGACGCCGCTGCTCAATGGTCTGAAAGCCTTCTCCCGCCGCATGGAAGAGGAGGTGGACAAACCCATCTCCTCGTTTACCGGCAAGCCGAGCGACGCCTGACAATGATTAGCCCGGAAACCGCGCTGCTTTTGGCGCGCAGCCAGTTCGCCTTCACCATCGGGTTTCATATCGTACTGGCGGCGCTGACGATAGGCCTCGCGCAGTGGCTGATGCTGCTGGAGGGCTTGTGGCTGTGGCGCAGGCAGCGCATTTATCTCGATCTCTATAAATACTGGAGCAAGATCTTTGCCCTGAACGTCGCGGTCGGCGTCGTCACCGGCGTGCTGATGGAATTCCAGTTCGGCGCCAACTGGGGCGAGCTTTCCAGCCGCGCCGGTGCCGTGATGGGGCCGCTGATGTACATGGAAGTGCTGGTGGCGTTTTTCCTCGAAGCGGGCTTTATGGGCGTGGTGCTGTTCGGCATGGGCAAAGTGCGCCCGTGGGTGCATTTTCTCGCCACCTGCGTGGTGGCGGCAGGCTCGCTGTTCAGCGCCTTCTGGATATTGTCGGCGAACTCGTGGATGCAGACGCCCGCGGGTTTCATCATCGGGCCCGATGGCCGCTTTCAGCCCGTTGACTGGTGGGCGGTGATTTTCAACCCGTCCTTTCCGTACCGGCTGATACATATGTCCATCGCTGCGCTGCTCGCCACCGCATGCCTGGTGGCGGCGGTCGGCGCGTGGCACCTGCTCAAGCATCCGCAACAGCCGGGCGCGCGGCGAATGTTCTCCTGGGGGCTGTGGGTATTGCTCGCGCTTGCGCCCCTTCAGGCAGTGGTGGGCGATCTGCATGGCGAAAACACCCGCGATCACCAGCCGGTCAAACTGGCGGCGATGGAAGGCAGCTGGAACCCGCCGCCGCCCGGCGAAGGCGAGCCGCTACGGCTGTTCGCGATCCCGGATATGGAGGCGCGGCGCAACCACGTTGAAGTGGCGATCCCGTCCATCGGCTCGCTCTATCTGCGCCATAATCTCACCGGCACCATTCATAGCCTGAATCAGTATCCGCCGGACGAGCTGCCCTGGGTGCCCGGCGTCTTCTTCGCGTTTCGCGCTATGGTCGGGCTCGGCTTTCTGATGATTTTCGTTGGCGTCGCCGGGCTGGTGGTGCGGCTGCGTGGCCGGTTGTGGGAGGCACGCTGGCTGCAGCGCGGCATGGTGGCGATGGCACCGGCGGGCGTTATCGCGATGCTCGCGGGCTGGGTCGTCACCGAGACGGGCCGCCAGCCGTGGACCGTCTACGGGCAGTTGCTGACCCGCGAGAGCGCCTCGCCCATCGCGCCCTCGCTGGTGCTCGGCTCATTTGTCGCGATTGTGGTGGTCTATCTGCTGATTTTCGCGCTGGGTATGGGGTTTATGTTGCGCCTGCTCGCGAAACCACCGGGCGACGACACGCCGGATGCCAACCCGTCCGTGGCGGCGCAAACCGGCAGCGGCGTGACGCCGCACAGTCTGCGGGGGCATTCAGATGACTGAACTACTGCTTTCTCTGCCGCTGTTAACGCTACTCTGCGCCGGGGCGCTCGCCGCGGGCGTGTTGATTTACGTGTTGCTCGACGGCGCGGATCTCGGCGTGGGGCTGCTCGCGCCGTTTCAGTCGCCGCAGGCGCGCCAGCAGATGAACATTTCGCTGCTGCCGGTCTGGGACGGCAACGAAACCTGGCTGGTGCTGACCGCCGGCGCGCTGCTGGCGATGTTCCCCGTCGCCTTCAGCATTCTCTACAGCGCGCTCTACCTGCCGGTCTATCTCATGCTGCTGGCGATGATTGTGCGCGGCGTGGCGATTGAGTACCGCCACCTGCGCCCGCGGCTGTTCGACGCGCTGTTTATCACAGGCTCCTGGCTGACGTCGTTAAGCCAGGGCGCGACGATGGGCGCGTGGGTTGAAGGCATTACCCATAACGGCGCGACATTTACCGGCGGCCCGATGGACTGGCTGTCGCCCTTTTCGGTCTTCTGCGCGATGGCGCTCAGCGTCGGCTATGCGCTGCTCGGCGCATGCTGGCTTATCTGGCGCTGCGAAGGAGAACTCAACGCGTGGGCGCGGCGTCAGGCCATGTGGCTTGCCCTTCTCACCGCCGCGCTGCTGGCAGGCCTGCTGGTCTGGACGGTGCAGCTCAATGAGACCTACCGGCTGCATCTGCAACTGTGGCGCTGGAGCGGGCCGCTGGCGGCGGTGGGTTTGCTGGCGTTTTTGGGCGTGATACTGACGCTGCGCCAGCGGCGCGATTTCCTGCCGCTCGCGATGACGCTTTTGCTGTTTATCGCGGCGTTCGGTGGGATGCTGCTGGCCGTTTTTCCGTTTATTCTGCCGCCGAATCTGTTGCTTATTCAGGCTGCAGCGCCGCCCGCCACGCAGAAGCTGATGCTTATCGCGTTCGGCATTTTTGTGCCCGTTACGCTTATCTATAACAGCTGGGGGTTCTGGGTGTTTCGCGGCAAGATCCACGCCGCGCGGGAAGACGAGCGCCCCTGACGCATGATGCGGGGGCCACTTCTGCACGGCCATAAATAAGAAAAAGAATAACAGGAAGCGGTAACGAGAATAGTCGCTGCACACAAAAGAAGTGAATATTCACTCTGGCTGATTTTAATAAACAGCGAAAAAGAAAAGATTTTACGGATGTAAAAGAAGCGTATTATTCGCGGCGGGTGCCTGAGGCTTTCTGGTTTCAGGCATTATGCAGGTTCTGGAAAGATGAAGGCCCCGAGTTAATTACCTTAACCCGAGGCCGACACATGAACCCGAACAGTTCATATGTTAGCCTCTTACTCGCCTTTCGGCAAGGAGAATGGCTATGAAGGACAATACTTTTATCTGGTGCATTATTATTGTTTGTGTGACGGTATTAATGTTCACCACCCTTTCACGGGAAACGCTTTGCGAGCTGCGCTTGCGGGGCGCGGGTATGGAGATTGTCGCTTCACTGGCTTGTAAACCCAGAGAGTAAGCGTCTGACGCGGGGAGCCATCCCCGCGATTTGACTGGCGGATTTATGCCTTCAGGCACCCTTATTTATTATTTACTGACGCGTATTAATTCTATTAGCCGGTAACAGGATCTTGTATTACCCGTAATTGCGCCAGACGACTGGCGGTGCGTCCAATATCGTCAAGCGCAACGGCATCAGTAATTTCAGCGACCGAATACGCGCTTGAAATAAATAACTGCCGCTGCTTATCATAAAGCACATCAATAAGATTAATAAACCGCTGCGCCGCCGCCGGGCTAACGCGGGAAAGCCGCGGCACATCATCAATAAACCAGCAGGAATACGTTTCACACAGCGTTAAATAATCCATGACCGCCGTCGGCGCTTCACATATTCCCGCAAAGGTGAAATGCAGCAGATGGCCCGGCGGTGATGCGGCATAAAAGGTGTGATAACCGGCCGTGACCGCAAATTCACCGTGCGCCACCGCAAGCCCGTGCGCCGCACGCTGGTCAGGCGTACCTGGCTGCAGCCACGCGCCCTTGCTGAACAGCCCGGCGTCGCTGCCCGCCTCAAGGCGGTAATCGCGCTCGCCGTTAAGGGCGAAAATCGTCATCTCTCGCTCGATAAGCGCGATGGAAGGCACAAACAGCTCATGGTAGAGGGGGTGTGAAAGCAACTCTCGCGGCGAATAGTTGGAGGTCAGGATCAGCGTAATATTCATTGCCTGCGCCACTTCTAACAGCTTTTTCGCGAGCATCGCATCGCCCGGATCGTGCAGGTGGAATTCGTCAAAGCAGAGCAACCGCGCGTCGCCTAACTGCGCGCGCAGCGCCTGCTCCAGCGATTTATCCACCATGCGCTGATGGAGTTCGCGAAAGAAGTCATGGAAGTGCGCGCGTTTTTTCGCCGCGAGCGGCAGCGAGGAGAAAAAGTTATCGACAATAAAGCTTTTGCCGCGCCCCGGCCTGCCCCAGACATACAATCCGGCAAACCGCGCGTGGCCTGCCAGCAGCGGCGCGGCGAGGCTATCGAGCTCGCTGATAAGCCGCGTCTGGTCGCTATCAAGGCGCAGCGCTTTTCGCTGTGCCAGCATTTGCATGGTTTCGCGAAACGAAAAAGGGGCGGCAATCCGGGCCATCGCGGCAGCTCCATATGTAAACAAAATGTTATTAACCCACACTCCGCGTGTTTTTTCAAAAAGCGCCGCACAATCTCATAAAGAGACGCAAAAAAAGCCCCGCACGGCGCGGGGCTTTCTGTAAAAACGCGTATCAGGTATAGAGCGACGCTTCGCCCGCCGGGCGGGTTTTAAAGCGGCGGTGTATCCAGAGATACTGCTCCGGCGCGCGCAGGATTTCGCGCTCAATCACTTTGTTCATGTAGCACGCCGCGGCGGCTTCATCTTCACGCGGGTAGCCCTGAAGCTCCGGCTGAATAATCAGTTTATAGCCGCTGGCATCGGGGTTGCGGATCATCACAATGGTCAGCATCGCCGCGTTGCTCAGGCGCGAGAGCACATACGTCCCGCGCGTGGTGGCGGCGTCGTTTACCGCAAACAGCGGCGCGAAGGTGCTGCCGCGCGGGCCGTAATCCTGGTCCGGCGCAAACCAGACCGCTTCGCCCTGCTTCAGCGCGTTGACCATGCCTTTGAGATCTTTACGGTCGATCATCGCTTTGTTAGAGCGCATACGCCCTTTGGTCTGCGCCCACTCCATCGCTTTGTTGTTGTGTGGACGGTACATCGCCATCATCGGCTTGCACAGGCCCATCACGCGCCCGCCAAGCTCCAGCGACATAAAGTGCACGCCAATCACGATAACGCCGCGCCCCTGCGCGCTCGCCTGATGCAGGTGATGCAGCCCTTCGACGTTAAACCATTTTTTAATGCGCTCGTCCGACCAGAACCAGGCCATGCCGGTTTCCAGCAAAGCCATGCCGAGCGACAGGAAGTTTTCCTGAATCAGCTGCTCTTTTTGCGCCTCGCTGAAATTCGGGAAACAGAGTTCGAGATTGCGGCGCAGGATTTTCTCACGACGCTTCAGAAAGCGGCGCGAGTTGCGGCCAAGGAATGCGCCAAGGCGCATCAGCAGCGGGTGCGGCATTTGCACCAGCAGCCACAGCAGGCCAAGACCAAACCAGGTAAACCAGTAGCGCGGATGCAGCAGCGCACGGGAAAAAGGCGTGACGTGATTCATAAAGCCCCTTTATGCACAGAGATGTATCGCATAAAGAAGCCGTTCCGTAAGCGGTACAAACCAGACAGACAATCATTCAGCAGGGATACAGCCTTCCTGCTACCTAATAATATGGAGGAAAAAAATAAACCCGTGCCGGTGAGGCTTTCGGTTTTAATTACAGCCGTTTCAGGATGTGAATAAAAAGTGGTCTTTCCATAAACGCTGAAACATTCCGTCGTATTATTCGACCTTTCCTGACAACAACAGCGCCATGACGCTGTCATTAAAAAGATTATCCCACTAATAATAACAACCTTCATTAACTAGTATTCGTTCCGGCCATCAGATGAGTCTGCAACCAGAATCCTGCATTACCTTGTGTTTAAAGCAATTATTCACACAACACGGCGTTGAGCCGGGTGGTTTTAACCACAGTAATGAGGCTAAGCATCAGAGTGAGGCTTTTGCGCGCGGAAAGATAGCGTAATTTTGTAAAGAATGCGATGGAATTATGGAGGTAAGGTAAAAAGAAACTTTTTAGGATTATTACTGTCGCTATTTACTTTTTAAACGAAATATTCCTTACCGCCGGGTATTATTTCCCGGCGCGCGTTGAGAGTGATTAAAAGTAGTGCTTTAAACCATAAATCGCCCAGTAAATCGCAGAGGCGCCCAGATAAATCCAGCACCCCCAGTACGCGAGCGGCTCGCGGTCACTTTTTGCCCTTGGTAAAAAGGCAAAAAGATAACTGGCCGCAGCGATAAGTGAAATGAAATAGAAAAACTTCATACTGCCCCTCCTGAAATTATCCGCATAACCGTTTTCATACGCGCATATTCTCAGGATAGACAGCTTTGGCCGATCATGCGCAGTTTCCGTCGGGTTCGTTCTGGTGACGCCGGCGGGCTACGCCCTGACAACCGTCACGCCCTGGTTTTCAAAAGGCGCAAGCAGGCTGTCAGCAGTATCGCCCTCGACAACCAGCGTGTTTACCAGCGACATATCGCCAATGCAGAACGCCGAGGCGGCATTGAGCTTTTCACGCGACGCCATCACGACCGTTTCTGCGGCGCGGGAAGCCAGCGCGCGCTTCACGCACGCCTCTTCGTAATCGCCGGTGCTAAGACCCGCTTCGGCGTGTACGCCGGTGACACCCAAAAAGAACAGGTCGGCGCGCAGATGGCTCATCGCTTCAATGGCCGCCGCCCCCACCGAGACTATGGAATGTTTAAACAGCCGCCCACCGATGAGGATCACCTCAATGCGCGGATGCTCCACCAGTTGCAGCGCGATGCCGGGGCTGTGGGTGATCACCGTAATGGCAAGGTCCGGCGGCAGGCATTTCACCAGCTCGCCCGTCGTGGTGCCGCCATCGAGCATCACGATCTGCCCCGGTTCAATCAGCGCGGCGGCGCGGCGCGCGACCGCCCGCTTGGAGTCTATCGAAAGCTGGCTGCGCCCGGCGTAATCCACCACCGCCGCCGAAGCGGGCAACGCCCCGCCGTGGACGCGCTGCAGGCGGCCTTCGGCAGAAAGCTCGCGCAGATCGCGGCGGATCGTATCTTCGGAGACGTTAAACCACTCGCTGAGCGCGCGGGACTGCACCTGCCCTTCCGCCGCCAGCTTTTCCAGAATGAGCTTCTTACGTTGTGACGTCAGCATACCGGTTTCCTGTTGCACGAATTTTCTTGACCATGCACGAATATGCACGCTATGTTGCCAATTCTACCTGTGGAGACGTCATCATGCCATCTGTTCGTGAAAAAGTACGCATTGTCGAAACGCAAACCCTGTCTGACGACTGGTATGTGCTGAAAAAATATACCTTTGATTATCTGCGCCGAGACGGCCAGTGGCAGCGCCAGAGCCGCGAAGCCTACGACCGCGGCAACGGCGCGACGATTCTGCTCTATAACCGCGCCGAGCGCTGCGTCATTCTCACCCGCCAGTTCCGCCTGCCGGTCTTTCTTAACGGCTACGACAACGTACTGACCGAAACGGCGGCGGGCCTGCTGGATGAAGCGGAACCGGAAGTGCGTATTCGGTCCGAAGCCGAAGAAGAGACCGGTTATCTGGTGGATAACGTCGAGAAAGTGTTTGAAGCCTATATGAGCCCCGGCTCCGTCACCGAAAAACTCTATTTCTTCATCGGCGAATACGATCCGGCGCGGCGGCGCGGCGCGGGCGGCGGCGTCGCGCAAGAAGGCGAAGATATCGAAGTGGTCAAAATGCCCATCGATGACGCCCTGCGCGCGGTGCGTGACGGCGAGATTGTCGATGCCAAAACCATCATGCTGCTGCAATACGCGGCGCTGAACGCGATAGTGTAAGGAGAAAACCATGAGCAAAATGATCCTGGTCGCGGGCCCGTGGCGCAGCGGCACCAACGGCGATGAAACCCTGATGCGCCAGAACCTGGCGCGGCTTGAGCAGGCGGCGCTCGCCCTGTTTGAGCGCGGCCACGTGCCGGTGATTGGCGAATGGCTTGCGCTGCCGCTCGCCCAGGCCGCGGGTAGCGAAAAGCCGGGCGATGCGATAAGCGAGCGTTTTTTATACCCGGTCGCGCACCGTCTGGTGGCGAAATGCGACGCGGTGCTGCGTCTGCCGGGCGCGTCCTCGGGGGCTGACCGTGATGTGGAAATCGCCCGCGAGCACGGGCTTGAGGTTTACTTTTCGCTGGCGGACGTACCGCAGGGATAATGCACGATATTGCACATCTGGCACCACAACCGGGCAAAAACCGGCAGCGGTGCCAGCGTTAGATTATCCGATCGCCCCACTCCACCGCATCGAGGAAGAGTTTCGTCACCTGCGCTTCGCTCAAATTAAGCTGCTTCATGCCCTGCGAAACCCCCTGCCAGTGGTTCTGCTCATAGCCTTCATAAAGATTCAGCAGCGCGCCGAGCGTGCCACCGCGGTTTAAGAGCGCCTCGCGCACCACCGCAGGCACGGTGATTTGCTCAATCAGTACCGCCATCGGTACGCCGAGGATAATATCCAGCCGCGAAAACAGCCCGGCAATAAAGGCATCGTTTTCATTAATATCGGCCCCCGTGTGCGCCACGGCTTTTTCACAGAAGCGCCCGCAGGCGAGGCTGTAATTAAACAGCTCCGTCACGGCCGGTTCGCTGCTGTGAGTGACCGCCAGTATCGCGATAAACCGGCGCAGCTCGCTTAAGCCTAAGAAATAGAGAATATTGCGAAACGGCAGCACATCCGCGTTGGCGTGGTGATTTATCTTATATTTGATGTTATTAACATAGCGCATCAACTTATACGTAATCGCCACATCGCGGCTGATCAACTCTTCTATTTTGCGCATATCCGGGTCAGCCGAGACCACTTCATTGAGCAGTTGCAGAATAAACATCTGCTGCTCCGGCAGTTTTCGGGTTTTAATCATTTCCGGCTCGCCATAAAAATAGCCCTGGAAACGCTGGAACCCCATCTCTTTGTAGAGCGTAAACTGCTCGCGAGTTTCGACTTTTTCCGCCAGTAATTTCCGCTGGCTGATATTATTCGCGCGGATAAAGGCGGCAATTTCCTGTGGTGTTGACGCCTGAATATCGAACTTAATGACCGTCACATAGGGCAGGAAATTGGCCCACGCGTCGCTAAGGCGAAAGTTATCCAGCGCGAAACGAAACCCTTTGTAGTACATCTCCCGCACCATTTTTAACAGCTCAGGTTCCGGGGCCGCATTCTGGTGAATTTCGATGACGACTTTTTCCGCCGGCAGCGTTTGCGCCAGGCCGTTGACGATCATCTCATGCGGAAAATTAATATACGACGTATGTTGCCCCACCAGGCGCTGCAGCGGGGTGACAAGGAACTGCTCCGCCAGCAGATGGTTGGTGGCGTATTCTTCCGTCACCAGCGGAAACGTATTAGTCAGTCCATTGCGATAAAGCAGCTCATACGCGACAGTATTTAGCGCGGCGTCAAAGATGGGCTGCCTGGCGATAAAGGAATACATATTCACCTCCAGTCTGGTATTTACGTAGCATCCCTGGCGAAAACGCAGTTTACGCTGAACCTCACGGCACGCAGACATTTTTAGCGCGGATTTTATGAAAAATTATGATGATGGTTAAGTTTTATCTTATTCAGGGATTCTGGTCAGCGCAGTGAGCGGCAGATATCGCCGCTTTTTCATTCAATTTGCCAAAATAATCGGTTACTTTCGCTACGATCTTTTTTAGTGGTAATAAACTTTTATTTTTATTTCTTAAAAAAATGCGCTGAGAACCCGCGAAATTTAAGCGGATTCGCTCCCGGCCTACAGTCCCATCCGAAAGCACATCGCCCAGAGCATGTAGATACCGCCCGTGAGAAGGAGCACCCGGTAGCCCCAGACGACAGCGGACTGATGGCGCATAAACGCGCGCAGCGGCTGGCGGTGCAGATTCGCCGCATTATATTTTTCATGAAATCCGGCCATTTTCGCGACACCCCGCTCGACCAGCGCCGCGAAAAAGTTAATCATTAACACCACAATGACCGCCATATAGCCTTTGATAAACCACAGCCCCGCGGTGCGATATTCATCCGGCAAAAAATGACCTGATTTTTTTAACTGAATGGCGGCGATACTGAGCGCCACATGGACGCCGAGCAGAATAAGAAAGTGCCTACTCACCGTTTTAAACGGTTTTCTGAGCGTCACAAACCAGAAATAGGCCAGCAGCATTGCTGATGATATCAGCCAGAGGAGGAGATTCCCTGCCATCGGTATTGTCCCTGTTTCACCGTAATTTATCTGTCTACCTTCGCATATTCACCGCGTGATGTCATGGAAGCCTAAGACCAGTCACTCCACGGCGACTCATGAGAAAAAATGTTTTCGGCCGTTTAAATATAAGCAAATGTGATTATTCGGAGTGCTCACTCTGCCGGGATAAAAAAGAGCGGGTCATCGTCAGCGTGCGCCATAACGTTTATGAGAAGATCATTACGCCTCTTTATTGCTATCCGATTTAAAACAATGTGTTACCAGTGACAATTATCATCTCGCTCATCATTTCTCGCTTTATTACCTTTCTGTTTCTGTTATAGCCACTCGCATTTACTTACCCATAATTTTTAAAACTTTACAAAGCTGATAAACCTTTAAACTTTAATTTATCTTATAGGATTTTCCTGAGGCATAAATATCACTGAACAGTGCTACTTATTAATTTCGTCGTAACGAGTCCACGGAGAATGCCTTTACCGGCAGTCAATATTTGGCTCGTTGGATCCCTCATGGAGACCGCATTTTGACCACCTTAAAACCTCTTCTGGCCAAAAACCGTAGCTGGGCGCAACAGCGTCTTCAACGGGACCCGGATTACTTTGGCAAACACCTTGACCAGCAGCAGCCGCACTCGCTCTGGATTGGCTGCTCCGACAGCCGCGTTCCGGCAGAGGTGCTGACAGGCTCCCACCCCGGCGAACTGTTCGTGCATCGCAATATCGCCAATATGATTGACCCCGACGACGACAATTTTATGAGCGTGCTGCAATACGCGCTCCATTACCTGAAGGTGAAACGCATCGTGGTGTGCGGCCATTACGGCTGCGGCGGCGTGCAGGCGGCGCTGACGCTGCCGCAGATGTCGCTCGCGCAGGAATCCTCATCGCTCGCGCGGCGCATCAGCCACCTGCGCGAGGCGCTCTCAGAGCACATCGCCGGGCGCGACGCGTCGCCGCCGGATGCGCAAACCCTTAATCAACTGGTGGAGGCCAACGTCATCGCGCAGTTTAACCGCCTGGTGCAGACCCGCACGGTGCGCAATATCTGGCGCAGCGGCCAGGAGCTGAATGTTTACGGCTGCGTCTATGACCTGGCGTCCGGCCACCTTGAAATGCTGACGGAACAAACCGGGGAGGAAGCCGTATGAATATGAATACGCTGCGCCAGGATAGCCTGGCGGGGGTGGTTGTCTTTCTCGTGGCGCTGCCGCTCTGCCTCGGCATCGCCCAGGCGAGCGGCCTGCCGCCGTTTGTCGGCCTGCTGACGGGTATTATCGGCGGGCTGCTGGTCACGGCCTTAAGTCCGTCGCGCTTCGCGGTCAGCGGCCCGGCCGCGGGTCTCGTGACCATTGTGGTGGCCTCCATTGAAACGCTCGGCTCGTTTTCCGCGTTTCTGCTGGCGCTGGTGCTGGCGGGCGTCCTGCAAATCGTGCTCGGGCTTATCCGCGCCGGGCGATTTATTTCGCTGGTGCCGGGCAGCGTCATTAAAGGGATGCTGGCGGCGATCGGCCTGCTGCTGATTATGCAGCAGATCCCGGTGGCGCTGGGCTCGGCCGATGAAAACAGCCTGCTGGCGGTCTTTCGCGAGGGCTTCACGTTTTCACCGGTCTCCATCGCGGTGGCCGCCGCCGGGCTGCTGCTGATGGCGCTCTGGGGCTCACCCGCCATCCGGCGCGTGAAAAGCCTCGCGTGGATGCCCGGCCCGCTGGTGGCGGTGCTGGTGGGTTGCGTCACGACGCTTGTGCTAAGCCGCATGTCGCCCGCCCAGCTTGAACGCCTGCCGCTTATCACGCTGCCGGAGTTCGCAAGCCTGGGCGCGCTGGTCTCTGAGCTGGAATCGCCCGCCTGGCAGGCGTTCACCAATCCGTCGGTCTATATCGTCGCCGTCACGCTGGCGCTGGTGGCGAGCCTGGAAACGCTGCTAAGCCAGGAGGCGCTGAAAAAACTGCGCCCGCAAAACCCGCCACCGTCGCCAAACCGTGAAATGCTGGCGCAGGGCGCGGGCAATCTGCTGGCCGGTCTCGTGGGCGCGATGCCCATCACGGCGGTGATTGTCAGGAGTTCCGTGAACGTCAGTACCGGCGCGCAGACCAAGCTCTCGATTTTCATTCACGGCGCGCTGCTGCTTATCTGCGTGCTGTGGTTTCGCGAGGTGTTGATGACCATTCCGCTGGCGAGCCTCGCGGCGGTATTGCTCTACACCGGCTATAAACTCGCCACGCCGCGCCTGTTCGTCGAGCAGTTCCGCGCAGGCGCGCAGCAATACGTGCCGTTTCTCGCCACCATTACCGGGATTATCGCGTTCGGCATGCTCGCCGGGATCGGCATCGGGCTGGTGGCCCAGATAGCGCTGAGCCTGTGGCACAGCCATCGCAACGCCCTGCAACTGGCGCGCTATGACGATCACTATGTGCTGCGCATCCACCAGAATCTGACGTTTATGCATAACCCGCGCTTACAGGCGCTGCTGGATAAAATCCCGGAGAAGAGCGTGGTGATTGCCGAGCATGACAACGCCGACTACTTCGACCCGGATGTGAAAGCCGTCCTGAGCGACTTTGCGCAGAATGCGCCGCAGCGCGGCATCCGCCTCACGCAGTGGCCGGTGACCTGACCCTGCCGGGGGCCTTTTTACTGGCCCCCGCCCCTCCTCTTCGCCACTTTTTGCGCCCTTCAGCTACGTTTATAAGACTCTCCGGGATGAAGCCGATGCCGCGACGCTGTAGTATCCGGCTGCTTTTAATGACAATAAGGACGCATCATGAACTCGAAAGAGATGTCTAGGGCCTTTTTTATCCTGATCCTGTTTATCGTTTCGATCCTCTTTTTTAACCTCGTAAAACCGTATCTCTCCGCCGTGCTGTGGGCGGTGATCCTGGCCGTCATCTTCTATCCGATAAAGCGCAGGCTTTGCCACATGATGAACGGGCGCAACAACATCGCCTCGCTTTTAACCGTGGTGCTTATCTGCCTGTTGGTCTTCGTGCCGCTGGCGGTGGTGGCGTCGTCACTGGTGAGCGAGTTCAACGCCGTTTACAGCGATGTGCAGGCCAATAACACCACGCTTCCCACGCTGCTGGCCGATGTGGTGCGCATCCTGCCGGACTGGGCGCAACGGATGCTGGCGGAAAACCAGCTCGATAACGCGACCGCCATTCAGGAGAAAATCTCCGGCGTGGCGCTCAAGGGCAGCCAGTATGTGGCGGGCAGTATTTTTCTTATCAGCCGCAACACGTTCAGCGTGGTGATTGGCTTCGGCATCATGCTTTACCTGCTGTTTTTCCTGCTGAAGGATGGCTCGCGGCTGGTGTCGGTGGTGCTGAGCGCGGTGCCGCTCTCGGATAAAGTTAAACAGCGGCTGTTCCGCCGTTTTGCCGCCGTGGCGCGCGCCACCGTGAAAGGCACCGTCGTGGTGGCGGTGGTCCAGGGCATTCTGGGCGGTGTGGCGTTTTACTTCGCGGGGATAGGCGCGAGCATTCTCTGGGGCTCGCTGATGGCGTTTCTGTCGCTGGTGCCTGCGGTCGGCGCCGCGCTGATCTGGGTGCCCGCGGTGATTTATCTTTTCACCACCGGGGCGATTATTAAAGCCGTTCTGCTGACCGCCTTTTTCGTGGTGGTGGTGGGCCTTGCCGACAACCTGCTGCGCCCGCTGCTGGTGGGTAAAGATATCCGTATGCCCGACTGGCTGATTCTGCTCTCGACACTCGGCGGGCTGGAAGTCTACGGCATTAACGGCTTTGTGGTCGGCCCGCTTATCGCCGCGCTCTTTGTTACCTGCTGGAACACGTTCTCCGCAGGGCCAGGACGCACACGCGCGTTGCCCGAGAACAAAGAGAACGGCGCTTCAGAGCCAGACGCTCGATAAACCGCCGTAACGCTAAAAAGGCCGCCCCGCGCGGCCTTTTTTATGGGCGCGAGTCAGTCGCGCTGCCAGTAGACCGGCGTGCCGAACACCTCCACAAAGTAGTCGATCGCCGCGCGGACGTTGAGCGGCGGGTGACGCGCGTTCGGGTAGATGGCCGCGATATGCTGCGCCTCGGTGTTGATCGCCGCCTCATACTCCGGCAGCACTTTCACCAGTTTCCCCTGCGCCAGCCACTCGCCTGTCATCCAGTCCGGGAACAGCACCAGCCCCATGCCGTCGAGCGCGGCGGTCAGCAGCGAATGGGCGTTGTTTGACACCAGCCGCGCGTTCACCGGGTAATGCACCCACGGCTCGCCGGATTTGCGCGCCAGCCAGCGGTTCGGCCCCGAAGAGCCGCTGTACACCAGGCACTGGTGCGCGTGAAACGCCTCCGGCGAGGCGGGCGCGCCGTAACGCGCCAGATAGCGCGGCGCGGCGGCGAAGTAGTAGCGCTGCTCGCAGAACACGCGGGCGTGAAAGCTCGAATCGGTGAGCGTGCCGATACGCACGATAAGATCGGTGGCGTCGCGGTGCGGGTCGACGTAATCGTCCGTCTGGGTTAATGCCAGTTGCAGGCGCGGGTAACGCTCCGCAAGCCCGGTCAGCCAGGGCGCGATATGCCGCTGCCCGAAGAACACCGGCGCGTTGATGCGCAGCAGCCCGGACGGCTCAAGCGAGCGGTCCTGCAGTTCGCGCCGCGCCTCGCTGAACTGCTCAGTAATGCCGCGCGCGTACTGCGCGAACAACCGCCCTGCTTCGGTTGGGATCACCGCGCGGGTGTTGCGGTAGAAAAGCTGCTGGCCAAGCGCCTCTTCAAGCTGGCGGACGGTGCGCGAAATCATCGACGCCGACACGCCCTCCCGGCGCGCCACCGCCGAAAAACTCTGTCCGTCAAAGACGCTGATAAAAAGCTGAAGTGCGCGGATATTCACCGCCCCGCTCTCGTTCATCTGTGCGATTCCTGCAAAGGTGTTTCGTCGATCGTAGCGTTTTTTAACGCACCGCGCTCCACTACACTGCGCCGCCTGGCATTTTTTTAAGGATTATCATGCAGCTTTTATTAATAGCGCTCGTGATTGCGGGCGGGATGGGGCTTTCGGTTGAGGCGGGCCTGCTGGGGCCGCTTGGCGGTGAAGTCGGCGATTTCTGGGCGGCGTTCAGCATTTTCGGCGTCGGCGCGGCGCTTACTTTTCTGCTGATGCTGTTTTACAGCCCGCGCAACAGCCCGTCGTTTTTCGCCCAGCCCGGCTGGCAGCTTACCGGCGGCCTGCTTGGCGCGGGGTATGTGGTCATTCTTACCGTCGCCACGCCGGTTATCGGCATCGCCATGACCATGATTGGCATTCTGGCGGGGCAGGTTTTCAAGAGTCTGATTATCGACCATTTCGGGCTGTTCGGCGTTGAGCGCCGCCCGATAGATAAACTGCGCCTGCTGGCGCTGGTGTTTATTCTCGCCGCCCTGGCGCTGGTCGCGCAAAGCTAAGGAACCATAATGACGACAATCATGATTATTCTCGCCATTCTTGGCGGCGCGCTGCTGAGTATTCAGGCGGCGATTAACGGCCAGCTCGGCGGCAAAGTCGGCGTGTTCCGCTGCGCCTTTCTGACATTCTCGGTGGGGGCGCTGGTCTGCGCGCTGCTGATTTTCTTTTTTGAGCCGCCGCATGCGACATCGCTTCTGGACGTGCCGAAGTGGCAGCTCACCGGCGCGCTGTGCGGCGTGCCGTATATCGTGATTATGGTGCTGGCGGTGCAGCGCATCGGCACAGCGGTCGCGACGGTGGCGGTGATTTTCGGCCAGCTCGCCATGAGTATGCTTATCGATAATTTCGGCTGGCTCGGCAACGCGGCTATCCCGTTCTCGCTAAGCCGTCTTGGCGCGGTGCTCTGTCTCGCCGTCGCGCTGGCGCTGATTTATCTTGGCAACCGGCGCACCGCTACGCCTCGCACAGACGGCTGAACAGGGCTATCAGCGTGCTGACGGCGGCATCCGGCACCTGTAAATCTTTTTTCACCATCAGATGCAGCGGTGTTGCACGCCGCGCGCCGTGAGCGAGCGGCAGCGCGCGCAGCAGCCCCTGCGAGAGCGGCGCGGCGATCCGCGCCTCCGGCAGCCAGCCGTAACCCACCTGATGCATCACCGCTTCGATAGCCGCATCCACCGTTGAGAAAACCCACTGCTCCGGCGCGCCGCCGGGGCTTTGGGTTTGCCCGCCTGCAAGCCGGATGCGGGCGAAACGCCCGAGCGCCTCTTCACCAATCGGCCCCGGCATCTGCGCCAGCGGATGATCGCGGTGCGCCACCGCCACAAAATTCACGTTCATCAGCCATTCGCCGCGCCCGAGGCTGTCTTCACGGCGCGAGAGCACCAGCAGATCGGCGCTGGAGTGGGCGGCGATAACGTCGCTCTGGCTCTCAAGCACCTCGGTCAGTTGCACCTGCGTGGACGGATGCTGGCGCTGAAACTCGCGCAGGATAGCAAACAGCGTCTCGCGCGGAAAAATGTTGTCCACCACCAGATCGATGCGGGTGCGCACGCCGTCGCGAAGCGTCGCGGCATGCGTCTCCACCCAGCTAAAGGCGCTGAGCAGCGGGCGCACCTGCGCCAGCAGCAGTTCGCCTGCGGGCGTCAGCACCGCGCGGCGGCCCTGGGTTTCGAGCAGCGCCACGCCGAGCCGCTCCTGTAGCAGCGCCAGGTTGTAACTCACCGACGACTGGCTGCGGTGCGTGCTTTCCGCCGCACGGGCGAAGCTGCCTTCCTCGACCACTTTGTCCAGTAAAGCCCATTGTTCCAGCGTTGTTTTATGCATAACTCATCGAAATTTTGAATCAATTTTATGCAAAATTAGCGTTATTCATTAAAAAAATAAAGGCCTATGCTGTACCCAACGAAACAAAGGAGGCCAACAATGAGTCACTTCGACAAACACGATTTAAGCGGTTTTGTGGGTAAACATCTGGTCTACACCTACGACAACGGCTGGAACTACGAGCTGTACATTAAAAACGACAACACCATCGACTACCGCATCCACAGCGGCATCGTCGGCAACCGCTGGGTGAAAGATCAGCGCGTTTATATCGTCCGCGTGGGTGAAAACATCTATAAAGTCTCCTGGACCGAACCGACCGGCACCGACGTCAGCTTGATTGCCAACCTCGGCGACCGCCTGTTCCACGGCACGATTTTCTTCCCGCGCTGGGTGATGAACGATCCGAAGAAAACGGTTTGCTTCCAGAACGAGCATATCGAACAGATGGAAGCCTACCGCGAAGCCGGCCCGGCTTACCCGACCGAAGTGATCGACGAATTCGCCACCATCACATTTGTGCGCGACTGCGGTGCCAATGACGAAAGCGTCATCGCCTGCCCGGCAAGCGAACTGCCCGCGGATTTCCCGAACAACCTGCGTTAATCCTGCCCCTTACGGCCTGCCACCCGGCGGGCCGTTTTTTCACCGCCCTTCTCTGGTCAAACTGTGACCGCGCTCTCATGGTCTACGCTTAAGGCATTACCGTTTCGTCGCAGGTGCCCGCGCCTGTTCAGAGAAAGGATTATCCTGCCTGTGAAAAATAAGATCTACCGCTCCCCCGCGCGCGAGAACGGCTACGCGGGCCTCGGCGATTACGCCGTTATCGGCGAAGGCCGCTCGGTGGCGCTTATCGCGCCGGACGGCGCAATCGACTGGTGGTGTGTGCCGAATCTCGATTCGCCGCCGCTGTTTGACCGCATTCTCGACGCGCCCGAGGGCGGCTACTTCGCGCTGACGCCCGAAGACGAGTGGGAGATGTCGCGCAGCTACCGCGAGAACAGCAACGTGCTGGAGACGCGCTATAAAACCGCCTCCGGCGAAGTGCTGATTACCGAATCCATTAACAGTACGTTCGCAGGCCGCCTGCCCTGGAGCGAGATGGCGCGCCGCGTCGAAGGCATTAAGGGCCATGTGCGTCTGAACGTGGTTTTTAAGCCCGGCACGCGCGCCCGCACCTGTTCGCCGTGGCTGGATCACGTGCAGGAGAAAACGATTTTCCATCTCGACGATTTAATGGTCGCCGTGCGCTGTACGGATGATGTGGAGACCGACTATTGCGACGATACGGGCATGCGCGGCACGCTCACCACCTCCCCCGGCTCGCGCTCGCTAATAGCGCTGGTGGCGACCGAAAAGGAGCCGCTGGCGGTGCCGCCGCTTGAAAAAATCGACCAGCGCATCGAAACCAGCGACCACGCCTGGCGCGACTGGGCAGAAAACCTCTGCTGGAACGGCCCGTTTGAGCATCACGTGAAGCGCTCGGCGCTGGCGCTCAAATTCCTCTGGTACGCGCCGACCGGGGCGCTGGCGGCGTCCGCCACCACGTCACTGCCGGAGGGCATCGGCAAAGAGAAAAATTACGACTACCGCTACGCGTGGGTGCGCGACGCCTGTCTGATTATCAAATCGTTTGTCTATCTGGGATCGCTTGAAGATTGTAAGGCGGCGTTTTCCTGGCTTACCTCGACGATTATCCGCCACGACGGCCACCTGCGCGCCTGCTATACGCTGGAAGGCGGGCTGGTGCCGGAGGAGCGCTACCCGCAGCTCGAAGGTTACCAGGGCACGCAGCCGGTGCGGGTCGGCAATAACGCGCGCGATCAGTTTCAGCCGAGCATGTATGGCGATCTGCTCGGCACCGCGCGGCTGTTCGTTGAGATGGGGCACGTGCTCGATCTCGCCACCTCGCGCCTGCTCGGCCACCTGGCGAACCGCTGCGCCGATCGCTGGCGGCTGCCCGATTCCGGCATCTGGGAGTTGCCCGAGGAGCGTCACTATACGCACTCGAAAATGGCCTGCTGGCTGGCGCTCGATCAGGCCGTGGCGCTGGCGGATATCGGCCATATCGAGCCAACATGGAAAGGCCGCTGGGCGCGCGAGCGTGACCGCATCAGCGAGTGGATTGAAACCCACTGCTGGAGCGAAAGCCGCCAGGCGTACACCTTCTACGCGGGCAGCGAGACGCTCGACGCCGCCATCAGCCTCACCCACTATTACGGCAGCAAAATTAACCGCAAGCGGATGCTATCCACACTTGAGGCGATTTATCAGGAGCTCGGCCATAACAGCCCGATGCTCTACCGCTATTCGGGCGTCGAGGTGGAAGAGAGCACCTTTGTAGCCTGCGCCTTCTGGCGCGTCGAGGCGCTGGCGGAGCTGAAAAAGCGCGACCAGGCGCAGGAGGAGATGAAAGAGATTCTCGACACGCTGTGTCAGAGCGGCAACGTGCAGATCTTTAACGAGATGTACGACACCCGCACCGGCGGCTGGCGCGGCAACATGCCGCTCGGCTTAAGCCATCTGTCGCTTATCTGCGCCGCCAACGCGCTGGCCTGCGACAATCCGGGGCACAGGATTTAAGCCCATTAATAATAAAAAGGGAGCCGAAGCTCCCTTTTTTATTTATAGCCAATCAGTTATTCACCGGAATAACCGCGCCTTTATATTTGGTGCGGATCCAGTCCTGAATCTGTTTGGAATGCAGCACGTTGACCAGCGCCACGATATCTTTTTTCTTCTCGTCGCCTTTATGCACGGTGATGATGTTGGCGTACGGGTTGTTCTCGCCGCTTTCCACCGCGATCGGATCTTTCACCGGGTCGAGGCCCGCGTCGATGGCGTAGTTGGCGTTAATCACCACCGCGTCGCCTTCGTCGTTGTTATACATCTGCGGCAGCAGGGAGCCTTCCACGTTCGGCAGGAAGTTGAGCTTTTTCGGGTTCTCGACGATATCGCTGATGCGCGCGTCCACTTTGTTCACGCCCGGCTTCAGCTTGATGACGCCTTCACGCTCGAAAATAGAGAGGATGCGGCCCTCTTCCGCCACGGCGTCACGCATGATGACTTTGCCGCCTTCCGGCAGATCTTTCAGGGATTTGTATTTTTTGGAGTAGATGCCGATAGGCTCGATGTGAATCGCGCCCGCGCTCACGAAATCATAGGTTTTATCGTCGGCGTGATCTTTCAGCACGCTGTTCAGATACGGGATGTGCTGGAAATAGTTCGCGTCGATGTCGCGGCTCGCCAGCGCCGTGTTCGGCAGGATGTAATCCTGGAACGGGCGGATTTCCAGATCGATGCCCTGCTTAGCCAGAATCGGCTTCGCCTGCTCCAGAATTTCCGCGTGCGGCACGTTGGACGCGCCCACGGTCAGGGTGTCGGCCCAGGCGGAAACGCTCAGGGTGGCGGCGGCAATCAGCGTCAGTACTCTTTTCATGATGTGTGTTCTCTGTTGTTGTTAGCGTTTATCTAAATAAGAGGTTAAGGCGTCACCGATGAACTGAATGATGAAGACGATCACCAGTATCGCGACCGTCGCCACCAGCGTGACGTCGTTATGGTTACGCTGGAATCCTTCCAGATAAGCGAGATTTCCAAGCCCGCCTGCGCCAATCACCCCGGCCATCGCGCTGTAGCTCACCAGCGCAATCAGGGTGACGGTAATTCCCGACACCAGCGCCGGGGACGATTCCGGCAGCAGTACGCGGAAAATCAGCGTGCTCATGCGCGCGCCCATCGAGCGGGTGGCTTCAATCACGCCTTTATCGACTTCGCGCAGGCCAATCTCCACCAGACGCGCGTAGAACGGCGCGGCCCCGACAATCAGCGCCGGCAGCGCGGCGTTCGCGCCGAGAATGGTGCCGATAATCGTTTTGGTAAACGGGATCAGCAGCACTATCAAGATAATGAACGGGATGGAACGGAACACGTTCACCACGATGGAGATAACGCCATAGACCAGACGGTTTTCAAACAGCCCGCCGCGCGCCGTTAAGAACAGCGCCAGCCCCAGCACAATACCGAGCACAAAGGTGGCGACGCCCGAGAGCGCGGTCATGTAGAGCGTCTCCTGGGTGGCGGCCAGGAGCTGGTCAATCTTCAGATGGGGAAACAGGGACTCAAGCATGTTTGATAACCTCGCAGTGGATCTCATGCAGGCGTAAATCGGCGAGGATATTCTCAAGCTGTTCCGGCGTCGCCACCACATGCAGCCAGAGCTGGCCAAACACGCCGTGGGCGGTCTGGGTCATTTTGCCGTGCAGAATATTAAAAGGCAGACCGTAGCGCAGCGTCAGCTCGCCTACGACCGGCTGGTGCGTGCTGTGCCCGACAAACGTCAGTTTGATCACCGCGCCGTTAAGCTCGCCCGCCAGCGCCGGGTCGAACGCGTCGTCGGCCCCTTCCTGGCTAATCTGGCGCACAAACTGGCGCGTAATCGGCTGCTGCGGGTGGGTGAAGACCTGCAACACGTCGCCCTCTTCCACCACGCGGCCGTTTTCCATCACTGCCACGCGATCGCAAATCTTGCGCACCACGTGCATCTCATGGGTGATCAGCACAATGGTAAGCCCGAAGCGGCGGTTGATGTCCTGGAGCAGATCGAGGATTTGATCAGTGGTTTGCGGGTCGAGCGCCGAGGTGGCTTCGTCGCACAGCAACACATCCGGACGGTTGGCGAGCGCGCGGGCGATGCCGACGCGCTGTTTCTGCCCGCCGGACAGGCGCGACGGATAAGCGTTTTCGCGCCCTTTCAGCCCGACCAGATCGATAAGCTCCGCCACGCGGATTTTGATTTCCGCTTTCGGCACGCCCGCGATCTGCATCGAAAAGGCGATATTTTCGCTGACGGTGCGCGACCAGAGCAGATTGAAATGCTGGAACACCATGCTGATTTTCAGGCGCGCCTGACGCAGCGATTCGCCGCGCGCGGCGGAAATCTCTTTACCCGCCACGGTCACGCTGCCGGACGTCGGTTTTTCGAGGCCGTTTAACAGGCGAATCAGGGTGCTTTTCCCCGCGCCGCTATAGCCGATGATGCCGTAGATTTGTCCCCGCTCGACTTCCAGGTTGACGTCATCTACCGCCGTAATGGTGTCCTTACCCTGATGAAACAGCTTCGAGATGTTCCTTAAAACTATCATAAGGTTTTACTTTCCTTCAGCGGCGCGCGAGGCGCAGGCTTTCTGACTTTCAGGCTTATCCTGGAGGAATATACCGAAAGGCCTGAATGTAAACATGAATAAAAGAGAATGTTATATAACAGATGATTCTAAACCGCACCAGAAAGCGGTGAAGGAAGCCAGCGTGCGGCCTGACGGGGCTTTCTAATAAAAAAACGCAGGCTAACCGCGCCTGCGTTTTTAATGACGGATGAAGCAGAAATCAGGTGCCGATCATGCCGCCATCGGCTTTAACGATAACGACGGTTGAGGAGCGCGGACGGCCGCCTTTATCGCCGTCGGGCCAGCTCGATACGGCCGTCGGATGCTGCGGATCGCTCAGCCCTTCGCCCGGCTCGCCAGGGTGCTGGATGTTAATAAACAGCGTCCGATTATCCGGCGTGAACGCGATGCCGGTGATTTCGCAGCCGCGCGGGCCGGTCAGGAAGCGGCGGAACTCGTTGGTGCCGGGGATCGTCGCCACCATCTGGTTGTTGCCCATACCTTCGTAATCTTTACGGTTGATGGTCGATGACGACACATCGGTCTGGATCCACAGCACGCCGCGATGATCGAAGCTCAGGCCGTCGGCGCTGCCGAATTCCGCGCCCTTCATGCTGCCTTTGGCTTCCGGTTTGTCGGTATCGGTGCGACCGCCCATCACCAGAATATCCCAGGCGAACGCCAGCGCGGTCGGGTCGCCGTTCTGCTCCAGCCAGTGCATGATGTGGCCGTAAACGTTTTTGGCGCGCGGGTTGGCCGCATCCACCGGCGCTTTGCCTTCTTTGCCGCGATCGCTGTTGTTGGTAAGCGTGCAGTAAACGCTGCCGGTGTGGTACGGATCGACCGCAATCCACTCCGGGCGGTCCATTTTGGTGGCACCCACGGCATCTGCCGCCAGACGGGTTTTGATCAGCAGGTCGCCCTGGTTTTCAAAGCCTTTGCTGGCGTCGAGCCCGTTCTGGCCGAACACCAGCGGCAGCCACTCGCCTTTGCCGTCGTCGTTAAATTTCGCCACATACAGCGTGCCTTTCTCCAGCAGGTGCATATTGGCTTTGCGATCCTGCGGGTTGAATTTGCCTTCCGAGACAAATTTATAGATGTATTCGAATTTCTGGTCGTCGCCCATATAGACGACAACGCGGTTATCCGGCGCGAGCGTCACCGCCGCCCCTTCGTGCTTGATGCGGCCAAGCGCGGTGTGTTTGCGCGGCACCGAATGCGGATCGTATGGATCGATTTCCACCACCCAGCCGAAGCGGTTCGGCTCGTTCGGCGTGGCGTCGACGCTGAAGCGCTTATCCACTTCGTTCCAGCGGTAGGAGTCGTCGCTGTCGCTGATGCCGTAGCGTTTTTCCAGCGGGTTCATCTCCGCTTTCTTCACGAAAATATCGGACCAGTTCTCTTCGCACGTCAGGTAGGTGCCCCACGGCGTAAAGCCGTTGGCGCAGTTCTGCATGGTGCCGAGAATGGTTTCGCCTTTCGGATCGTCAGCCGTTTGCATCAGCGGGTTGTGCAGCGCCGGGCCGGTGATTTTCATCGGCGTGTTAACGGTGATGCGGCGCGCGAAAGAGGACGGGCGCACCACTTCCCAGCCCTGGGCCGCTTTTTTCACTTCAATGACCGACACGCCCATCGCGTTCTGGCCTTTCAGCGCTTTGTCGGCGCTCCAGTTGGCGTCGCCATCCTTAAACAGCAGACCGTTGTCGATGTATTCATGGTTCATGGCGAGCAGGCCGTGATCGGCGCTGTGCCCGCCCTGCGGCAGGCTAAACCACGCCATGCCGTCGTGATGCATCCCGGCCTGCGCCGCCTGCTCTTCCGTGGTATTGCTGCCGTCGGTTTTAAAAACCGGCAGATTCCCGGCAAGCCCGGTGGCGTCGCCCCATTTGTAGAATGGCTTCGCGATGTAGCCTTCCGGCACGATAACGGTATCTTCCGTGGAAACCGGCAGACTGGTGAAACCGAGCGCCGTCGCTTTGCCGAGATTGCCGCTCGCGTTCGAGACCGCTTTCGCCAGCGCGTTTTCCGGTTTCAGCAGAAACGGAAACGCCGCCGCGGCGCCGGCGACCGCGCCGGCCTGCAACAGGCGGCGGCGCGACAAATAGACTTCCGCCACCTGCGAAAACGCGCGGTTATCGCTCGGGTTGCTGATCTCTTCACTATGCTCACGTTTGAATAAGGTTTTTAACGGTCTGCCCATTGCGGTTTCCTTTCGAAATATCGATTTCAAGGGGAATCATTTTTATGCACGTGAGGCTACGGAAAGTGTGTTACAGAAATATAACAATTGCCCACAAAAAAAAGGGAAGCCGCCCGGCTTCCCCTGATATGACGCAATGACCTTATAAGCGCGCTTTGTCCATCTGCCCCCGGTACGCCTTGCGTTCACGGGCGCGGCGCTGACCCTCCGGGCTGTTGTCCAGCCAGTCATGCAGGTAGTGTTCGATCTGCTCCAGGCTGCGGTTGCGGGTTTCCGGCACGCATTTGATAACGAACGTCGCCCCGAGGATCCCGAACGCCGCGAAAATAAAGAAGGTGCCGGAGAGGCCCACCCAGGCGAGCAGGATCGGGAAGAAAAGTGAGATCAGGAAGTTGGCTATCCACATCGAGAATACCGCGCCGCCCATAAAGATACCGCGCAGGCGGGTCGGGAAAATCTCAGACAGGAGCAGCCAGGTGACGGGCGAGAGCGCACCCTGCTGAAAGCACAGGAACATCAGCATCCCCGCCAGGACCATATAGCCGCGCAGCGCGTCCGGCTGGCCGTTCACGGTTTCCGGCAGGAGATAACTGACGGCGCCGATAAACACCAGACACGCGGTACAGCCGAACTGGCCTATCATGGTCATGGTGCGACGGCCGATTTTGCCCAGCATCCAGATGCCCACAAACGTCATCAGCACCGAAACCACGCCGTTGGCGACGGTCGCCACCAGCGCGGCGTTATCGGACATTCCCACCGCCGTCAGGACCGTCGGCGCGTAATACATAATGGTGTTCACGCCGGTCATCTGCTGGATGACCGCAATCCCGATGCCAATCATAAACAGCTTAAACAGCCACGGCGTCAGCAGTTCGCGCAGGCGCGGTTTGCCCTGGGCGCGCTGGGCTTCCAGCGTTTCTTCGATCTCCATCAGCTCCCATTCCACATCCTCCGGGCGACGGGTGCGATCCAGCACGCGGCGCGCTTCGGCAAGACGCCCTTTCATGGCGTACCAGCGCGGCGTGTCAGGCATAAACATCATGCCGAACCACAGCAGCACGGCGGGCAGCGTCGCGACCGCCAGCATCCAGCGCCAGGTGGATTCGCCGCCCCACAGCTCGTGAAACGACGCGTTGGAGATATACGCCAGCAACTGCCCGGAGACGATCATCAGCTCCTGCAATGTCACCAGTTGGCCGCGCTTGTTGGCGGGCGCAATTTCCGCGATATACACCGGTACGGTCGCCGCCGCGCCGCCGACCGCCACGCCGAGCACCAGGCGAAAGAAAATCATCCACGACACGTCCGGGGCCATCGCGGTGCCAACTGCGCCAATCGCGAAGATGACCGCCAGATAAATGATGATTTTCTTTCGTCCCGCGGCGTTTGCCATATGGCCCGCGAGCAGCGCGCCGAACGCGGCGCCGAAAAGCAGAGAGCTGGTGACAAGGCCTGTGGTGAGCGGGGTGAGATGCAGTTCGCTGCCCATAAACAGCAGCGCGCCGGAGATAACGCCGGTGTCGTAACCAAAAAGCAGACCGCCGAGCGTGGCGATAATCGCAATCACTTTGACAAACGGCGCCGTCGGCGCGTCGCTGTTAGGCCCTGATGCTCTGTTAAGGGTGAGATATTGTTCTTTAGTCATAAAAGACTCCAGTAACCTGCCGTTCAGGGAAAACGGGGCGGCCATTGCCTGTGACCGGCCCGGTTGATGATATATTCACCACCCTCAATTTAGATCGAATATTTCATTTATATAAACATTGGAATTTTAATTTTGAGTGATGGGTCATGTTTTGTTATGCATTTGTGATAATCCGCACGCCACCCGGCGAAAAAGGCCCTGGTCAGCTGTGCGGAGAAACGCACAAAACAATTTCTATCAATTGATATTAAAGGGGAAATAACAGAGCGAAACGGTTAAGACCGGGGTAAAGCGATCGCGAGGCGTGACGGCGCCGTCAGGCAGACAGCGCCGACCATAATGAAACATAGTTTTCACAAAAAGAAATAGCGAATGGTTACGACCAGCCGGGCGAGACGACGCGCTCACGCCGCCTCGCCACGCGCATGCGTCAGATCCCGGCGGTCTCCCGCAGGTAGCGACGCGCTTTGACCGCGTATTCAAACGGGTTCGCCAGTGCCGGGTCCTGCTCGGCTTCCACCACCATCCAGCCCTGGTAGCCGTGCTCATCCAGCAGCCGGAATACCGGGCGGAAATCGATAGCGCCATCGCCGGGCACCGTAAAGGTGCCTTTTCTGACGCCATCCAGGAAGGAAAGCCCGTCGCGTTTCACCTCATCAATCACCGCCGGGCGCACATCTTTCAGGTGTACGTGGTTGATACGCGGCAGATGTTTTTCGAGGATCGCGAGCATCGCCGCTTCACTGCCTTCAGAGTACCAGGCGTGCCCGGTGTCATAGAGCAGATACACCGACGCATCCACCCGCGACATAAACGTGTCTATCTCCTGCGCGGTCTGAATGCCGGTGCCCATGTGGTGATGCAGACAGACCTGCATCCCCTTTTCGGCGGCGAGTCGCCCGAGCGTGTTGTAGCCTTCCGCCACGCGCGCCCACTCCTCCTCGCTAAAGCAGGGTTTATCAGGCCCCATCACCGGCAGCGTGGTGCACTGGATGCTGCCGCTCTGCTCCGAGCAGCCAATCACTTTCGCCCCCATCGCGTGGAGAAAATTCATGTGATTCACAAACTCGTCGAGCGTTTTCTCCCGCTCGCCGGCGGCAAAAAAGGTGCTGAACCAGGCGTTGCAAATTTCGATACCGCGGATAGCCAGCATCGGTTTCAGAATGGCCGGATCGCGCGGGTATTTGCTGCCCACTTCGCTGCCGGTAAAGCCCGCCAGCGCCATTTCGCTGACGGTCTGCTGGAAGGTGTTTTCGCTGCCGAGCTCCGGCATATCGTCATTCGTCCAGCCGATCGGAGCGATGGCGAGCCTTACGTGTTGCTTATTCATAATGCGCCTCTCTGGCAAACCACGGCGGCTCAACGGCCGAGCAGTTCGCGCTCAATCAGTTCACGGGTTTCCACGGCCTGGTATTTCATCTTCTCCGGGTAGCCGAAGAGCGACGCGGCGACAATCGGCTCGCCGCCCACCTTGAAGGTCTGGCGGGCGAAGCCCATATCGCGCAGCGTGCGAAACAGCGCCTGGAAATCCACTTCGCCTTCGCCCACGCCAACATGCTGATGCACCGCGGCATCGACGCCCGGCGGGTTGACGATATAGCGGCAGTGGCGGGTGTGGTTCATGGTGTCGGCAATCAGCACATGCGAAAGATCGTCTCCGGCGTAGCGCAGCATCTTTTCCACCTCCCCTTTGCCTTTGTCATAAAAGAAGGTGTGCGGTACGCTGTAGACATATTTCACGTTATCGCTGCGAAACGACTTCACGATATCCACGGTTTCGTTGTTCTCTTCGCAGAAATCCCACGGATGCGCCTGGATCTCCACGCGCAGCCCCTCGCGCTCGAAAATCGGCAGCAGCTCTTCCATGGAGCGGTAAAACATCTCTTCGCAGATTTCTGGCTGGTTCGGGTCGCCGGAGAGTTCGGTGTTGATCACCTGCACATCCATCTCGATGGCGATTTCAATAAGGCGCTTCCAGTTTTTCACCGCCGCCTGACGGCGCAGCTCGTCCGGGCCGGACCAGCGGTAGACGCAGATAAAAGAAGAGAGCGCGACGCCGGTGTCGCGCAGCGCTTTTTTATACTCGGCAATCACCTCGCGGCCCGCTTTCGGGTGCTTATAAAACGGGTTGATTTGCGGGTGCGGCGACTGCTCAATGTACTGATAGCCCCACTCCGCCACCTGCTGCACCATGCGGGTGATCCCGAGGTCTTTGATGACGTCGACGTCAAATGCGATTTTCATGTAAACCCCCGTCAGATTCGTATTGGGCTGCGGGCTTAGCGCAGGTAAAAAGCCGGGCGCTCCGGCAGGCTGATGGTCTCCAGCGCGCCGCTCTCCTGCGCTTTCAGGCAGGCGTCCGCCGCCACCGACGCCGCAAAGCCGTCCCAGGCCGACGGCCCGCGCAGTTCGCCGGCTTTCACATCGTTAATAAACGCCTGCAGTTCGACGTCATAGGCTTTAATAAAGCGGTCTTTCCAGTCGGTCAGAATGGTGGTGGCAAGCTTCGCCGCTTTACGCATCTGCACCGACGACGGCTCCGGCAGACGGGCAATACCGGTCTCGCCGACCACTTCGCACTGGATGTCATAGCCATAGCGGCAGTTCACGAAAATCTCGACGTCGATAAGCGTTCCTTTGCGGGTTTCCAGCATCACGATTTGGGGATCTTTCAGCCGTGCATGGGTGTTCGACGTGGCGCGCGGGAAGCGCACCTGCACCGAGGCGTAATCGTCGTTCAGCAGCCAGCGCAATACATCCAGCTCATGAATAAGCGTGCTGGTGATAGCCATATCGGTGGTGTAGTTCTCGCCGACTTCCGGGTTGCGGTGCGCGCAGTGGAGCATCAGCGGCGCGCCGATCTCGCCGCTGTCGATAACGCCTTTCAGGGCCTGATAGCCTTCATCGTAAGGACGCATAAAGCCGACCTGCACCAGCCGACGGCCCGCTTTCATCTCAGCATCGACAATGCGACGGCAGCCTTCGGCGGTCATGGCGAGCGGCTTTTCACAGAACACCGGTTTGCCCGCTTCAATCGCGCCGAGCGTAAACGCTTCATGCGTCGGGTCCCAGGAGGTGACAATCAGCGCGTCCACATCCTGCGCCTTAATGACATCCTGCCCGTCGGCATACACTTCCGCTTTCAGGCCGAGCGCGTTCACCGCGGCGCGCGCGTTATCCAGATTGATGTCCGATACGGCAACGACGGTCGCGCCCTGCAGAACCTGGGTGCAGCGACGGATATGTTCTTTACCAATGGCGCCTGCGCCAATTACGCCTAATCTGAGCGACATAAGGGTTATCTCCGGAATAATCAGGGTTAAGGTAAGTGTCTTGTTGAATAAAAAGGTCAGTAATCCCGCGCCTGCGCGCGTTTTTCGTTGATCTGTTGTGCCACCCGCTGAATACGTTCGCTGAGCGCCTGTTGCGCCACGCCGACGTTCCACCAGCTGCCATATTTGTGCACCATGGTTTTTGGCAGCACTTTGATATCGATAAGGGTGCTTACCGTCTCGCGCTGCGCCGCCTCCAGCGCGATTTTCAGCTCATCGAGCGTGGTGACGCGCCAGGTTTTGCAGCCGTAGCCCGCCGCGATGGCGGCGAAATCTACCGGCACCAGCCCGCCGTTCAGCTGGCCGTTTTCGGCCGAGCGGAAGCGGAACTCAGTGCCGAAGCTGTCCATGCCGTGCTCCATTTGCAGGTTGTTGATGCAGCCGTTCGCCATATTGTCGAACAGCAGCACGTTGACCTTCGCGCCCTCCTGAATCGATGTGACCAGCTCCGAATGCAGCATCATGAATGCGCCGTCGCCAACCATCGCGTAGACCTCGCGCTGCGGCTCGGCGAGCTTGACGCCGAGCGCCGCGCTCACCTCATACCCCATGCAGGAGTAGCCATATTCGACGTGATAAGCGTTGGGCGCGCGGGTGCGCCAGACGCGCTGCAAATCGCCCGGCAGGCTGCCCGCCGCCGCGACGATCACCGCCTCCTGCGGCAGCGTTTCGTTAAGGATGCCGAGCACGTTGCTCTGGGTCAGCGTGGAGTCAGTCAGCGCGCGGAACTCCCGGTAGACCGACTCGCGATCGAGATGGTCGTCTATTTCCGGGATAAACCCTTTTTCCTGAAACGAGGCCTGATAAACGCGGTGCGTCTCTTTCATCTGGCGACTCTGCACGGCGGCGATCTGCTCGCCCCAGCCCGCCTGCCACGCGGTATCGCCAAGCGCACCGTCCAGCGCCGTCAGCGCCTCGCGGGCGTCGGCCAGCAGCGGAATGCCGTCGAGTTTCCAGGCGTCGAAGTTACTGACGTTAATATTGAGAAAGCGCACGTCGGGATGCTGGAAGATCCATTTCGAGGAGGTGGTGAAATCGGTAAAGCGGGTGCCGACGCCAATCACCAGATCCGCCTCTTTCGCCAGCAGATTAGCCGCGAGACAGCCCGTTTCGCCGACGCCGCCGACGTTATACGGGTGCGACGAGATAAGCGTGCCTTTCCCCGCCTGCGTCTCCGCAAACGGAATACGATAGCGTTCGGCGAAGTGCGCCAGCGCCTCGCCAGCGCCTGAGTATTTCACCCCGCCGCCGCAGATAATCAGCGGCTTGCGGCTGGCGCGGATGGCCGCGACGGCATCATTAAGCTGCGCCTGGCTTGCCGGGCGGCGGTCAAGGCGATGCACGCGGCGGGCGAAGAACGACTGCGGGTAATCCCACGCTTCGCCCTGCACATCCTGCGGCAGCGCCAGCGTCACCGCGCCGGTTTCCGCCGGATCGGTCAGTACGCGCATGGCGTTGATACAGGCGCTCATCAGCTGTTCCGGGCGCGTAATGCGATCCCAGTATTTGCTGACGGCGCGAAAAGCGTCATTGGTGCTGATGCTGAGATCGTAGCTCTGCTCTATCTGCTGCAGCACCGGATCGGGCTGGCGGGTGGCGAAGACATCGCCCGGCAGCAGCAGAAGCGGAATGCGGTTGGCCGTCGCCGTCGCGGCGGCGGTGATCATATTGGCGGCCCCTGGTCCTACCGACGAGGTGCAGGCGAGGATCTGGCGGCGCAGCGACTGTCTGGCGAAACCGGTCGCCGCATGGGCCATGCCCTGTTCGTTACGCCCCTGGTACAGACGCAACTCGCCGCTGTCCTGCTCCAGCGCCTGGCCCAGCCCCAGCACATTGCCGTGGCCAAAGATGGCGAAAATGCCTTTTACGAATTTGACGGTTTCGCCATCCACTTCCAGGTACTGGTTATCAAGAAACTTCACCAGCGCCTGCGCCATTGTCAGTCTCAGCTTGCCCATTTTCGCCTTCCTTTTTCAGCCAGTGTCATGCAGGCTCGCTCTGATACTCTCTTTTAACGCGACCAGCCTGCCGGAATCTGTCTGGATTATAGGCAAACATTTTTTTCATAAAACCAAAATACAGATGAAATGTTTCATTTTGCGAGAGGGATCAAACTCTGTTTCATCAGGCCGCGTTTTCTGTGGCGGGGATCGCGAAACACGGCAACCTGCAACAGCGGATGACAAACGATAAACCCGCACAGGCTATGCGTTTTCTCGGCTTGTCCGGCAGTGTGCCAGCGCTGCCCATCCAGAACCGACTGACCGCGTCTGGCCATGCACAGAGTGGAATAGCGTTCACATTTCTGGTTTTTTAGTTTCAAAGTAATTTGTAAATGAAATATTTATTTCTCATACTACGTTCAACCGTTAACCCTCAGGCTGCTTGCGGGCGCGCCGCCGGCTCTCCGGCCCTCTCGTGAAGCAGGCATGCAAAAGGAAACCGTAGCTATGAATGCAGCAGTTAAGCGGCTCGATGTCATTTGTATTGGCCGTGTTGCCGTGGATCTCTACGCGCAGCAGATCGGCGCCAGGCTTGAAGATGTGGCGACCTTCGCCAAATATCTCGGCGGCTCGTCAGGCAACGTCGCGTTCGGCACCGCAATCCAGGGACTGAAATCGGCGATGCTGGCCCGCGTGGGGGATGAACATAATGGCCGTTTCCTGCGTGAAACGCTGTCGCGTGCAGGCGTCGACACCGAATACCTGATCACCGATAAACAGCGGCTGACGGCGCTGGTGATGCTCGGCATTAAAGATCAGGAGACGTTCCCGCTTATCTTCTACCGCGACAACTGCGCCGATATGGCGCTCACGCCGCAGGATATTAACGAAGATTACATCGCCTCCGCCCGCGCGCTGGCGGTGACCGGCACGCACCTCTCGCACCCGGACACCCGCGCCGCCGTGCTGAAAGCCCTGGAATACGCGCGCCGCCACGGGCTGCGTACCGCGCTGGATATCGACTACCGACCGGTTCTGTGGGGGCTGACGTCGCCCGGCGACGGCGAAACGCGCTATGTGGAATCGGAGCAGGTCACGCGCCAGCTTCAGGAAGTGCTGCATCTGTTCGATCTGGTGGTCGGCACCGAAGAGGAGTTTCACATTGCGGGCGGCAGTACCGACACGCTGACCGCGCTGAAAAACGTCCGCCACGCCACCGGCGCCACGCTGGTCTGCAAGCGCGGGCCGATGGGCTGCGTGGTGCTGGAAGGCGCGGTGCCGGACAGCTGGGACGCCATCCCGCTTTATCAGGGTGTGCGGGTGGAGGTGCTGAACGTGCTTGGCGCGGGCGATGCGTTTATGTCCGGGCTGCTGCGCGGCTGGCTGAACGACGAAGGCTGGGAGCAGGCCTGCCGCTACGCCAACGCCTGCGGCGCGCTGGTGGTCTCCCGCCACGGCTGCGCTCCGGCGATGCCGACGCGCGCCGAACTCGATGACTACCTGGCCCGCGCCGAATCGGTGCCGCGCCCGGATCTCGACGCGCGCTTAAACCATCTGCATCGCGTCACTTCCCGTCGCCAGGCGTGGCCGGAGCTCTGTATTTTCGCCTTCGACCACCGCAAGCAGCTCGCCGATCTGGCCCAGGATACCGGCTGCGATGAATCACGTATTCCGGCGCTGAAACAGCTGCTGCTGCAGGCGGCGAAAGACGCGGCGCAGGAGGCGGGCCTCGCGGGCCGCAGCGGTATTCTGGCGGACAGCACTTACGGCCAGCGCGCGCTCAATGCCATCACCGGCCAGGGCTGGTGGATTGGCCGCCCGATTGAACTGCCCGGCTCGCGTCCGCTGCGCCTTGAGCATGGCGATATCGGCTCGCAGCTTGCAAGCTGGCCGCTGGAGCATGTGGTGAAATGTCTGGTGTTTTATCATCCGCACGATCCGGCCGCGCTTCGCGAACAGCAGGACGCGCTGCTGCTGGAGGTGTGGCGCGCCTGCCAGCAGTCGGGCCATGAACTGCTGCTGGAAGTGATCCTGCCGGAAAACGGGCCGGATAAAGACCACCAGCATTACCACACGATGCTGGCGCATTTTTATCAGCTCGGCATTAAGCCGGACTGGTGGAAACTGCCGCCGCTGGCGAGCGCGCACTGGCAGGCCATCAGCGCGCTGATTGAAAAGGAAGATCCGTACTGCCGCGGCATTTTGCTGCTCGGGCTCGACGCGCCGCAGGAGCAACTGCGCGAAGGCTTCACTGAGGCGGCGACGCATCCCATCATCAAAGGCTTCGCGGTCGGGCGCACCATTTTCGGCCAGCCGTCGCGCCGCTGGATGCAGGGCGAGCTTAGCGACGAGGCGCTGGTCCGTGAAGTGAAAAACAACTACCTGACGCTTATCAACTTCTGGCGCGAGGCGCGCCGTTAACCTTCCCGCGGAGCGGCCCCGTCGCTCCGCGCCTTCCTGCTTCGTGAAATGAATCGCGTATTTCATCCGGGAAAATGAAAAATTCGCTTCATTTGATACACTGACACGAGCTTTCCTTCTTTTCCCCCTTTTATCAGGCACGATACATGGCAAATAATCCGACCCAGCTCTCCATCCTTCAGGATGAAATTCGTCGCCGGTATGACGACCTCAGCAAACGGCTTAAACAGGTGGCGCGCTACATTCTCGATAACAGCAACAGCGTCGCGTTCGATACCGTCGCCTCTATCGCCCGGCAGGCGGATGTGCCGCCTTCGACGCTTATCCGTTTCGCCAATGCGTTTGGCTTCAGCGGCTTTAATGAAATGAAGCAGATGTTCAGACAGCATCTGATGGAAGAGACCGCCAACTATACCGAACGCGCGCGACTGTTCCGCCAGACCGCCAGCGAAGAAACCAGCGCGCCGGAAACGCCGGGCGAAATTCTCAGCATGTTTACGATGGTTAATACCCAGGCGCTGCAACAACTGGCGATGCAGATGGCGCCGGAAGAGCTGGAAAAAGCGGTGAAGCTGCTGGCTGAGGCCGAGAATATCTACGTGATTGGCCTGCGCCGGTCGTTCAGCGTCGCGTCCTACCTCACCTACGCGCTGCGCCATCTCGACCGTAAAGCGTTTCTGATTGACGGGCTGGGCGGCATGTTTACCGAACAGCTAAGCCTGGTGGGGCCGAAAGATGTGGTGGTGGCGGTGAGTTTCTCGCCCTACTCCCGTGAAGTGGTTGAACTGGTTGAGCTGGGCGCGCAGCGCAAAGCGCGCCAGATTGCAATTACTGACAGCCAGGTAAGCCCGCTTGCCGCCTTCAGCGACGTCTGCTTTGTGGTGCGCGAAGCGCAGGTGGACGGCTTTCGCTCGCAGGTGGCGTCGCTCTGTCTCGCCCAGACGCTCGCCGTCTCGCTGGCGCTCGACAACAGCAAAACCACGCAGCAACAGACCGCGTAACGCCCCACGCGTCGCGACCATAAAAAAACGGCCCTTCCGGGCCGTTTTTTTATTCAGGCTTAACGCCGCGGATAGTCATCGCTGTTGATCCAGGCGTGGTCCTCTTCCCAGGTAAACAGCCATTGGCGTTCCGGCCCGGCCATCACATTCAGGTAGTAACTGTCATAACCCGCGATCGCCGCCACGGGATGATAGCCGCGCGGCACCATGACCACATCGTGATTGTAAGGCGCCATGCAGGCGTCCAGGCTACGGTCATCGGTATAGACCCGCTGAAAAGCGAAGCCCTGCGGCGGATCGAAACGGTGGTAGTAGGTCTCTTCAAGCTGCGTCTCTTTCCCCGGCACCGGGGTGTCGTGCTTGTGCGCGGGCCAGGAGCTGGTGGCGCCCTCTTCGGTATAGACCTCCACCACCAGCAGGCAGTCCGCCTCGCCGCTGTCCGGCAGAATGTTATGCACCAGGCGCTGGTTACGCCCTTTACCGCGATGCTCAACGCCCACCTCTTCAGGCGAAATCACCCTTGCAGGCAGCGTGCCTTTGCCCGGCGCGCTGCACACGGCAAGCTCCAGATCGGAATCGGCGGTCACTTCAATGCGCTCCTGCGGCGGCACGTAGACCGACCACGGCGGCGTGCGCTCAAACGGCGACATCCGCCCGCCGAGGCCCGGAAACTCCGCGTTACGGGTTTTCACCGAGGCGAGCCCCGCCACCAGAACCAGGCACTGCTCCCGGTCGCCGCTCTCAAGCGTGAGCGTTTCGCCCTGTTTCAGCATCCAGACATCAAAGCCGATATAGCGCCAGCCGGCGCTTTCCGGGGTGATGTGCTGTATCTGGCGCGCGTCGCGCTGCGCCTTTGCAAGTAACGACATGGCTCCTCCTGGAAAAACTTAACCGAGCGTCGGCATACTGAATTCAGAGACGGTCTGCTGTCCCTGCGGCCAGCGCACCGTGGCGGTTTTCATGCGGGTATAGAACCGCACGCCGTCCGGCCCGTGGACATTCAGCGCGCCGAAAACCGAACGTTTCCAGCCGCCAAAGCTGTGGAACGCCATCGGCACCGGCACAGGGACGTTGACGCCCACCATCCCCGCCTGAACGTCATGCACGAATTCGCGCGCCGTATGGCCGTTGCTGGTGAAAATCGCGCTGCCGTTGCCAAACTCATGGCTGTTAATCAGCGCCAGCGCGCGCTCGTAATCCGGCGCGCGGACGATGCCGAGCACAGGCCCGAAGATCTCTTCGCGCCAGATGACCATCTCCGGCGTTACGTTATCAAACAGCGTGCCGCCGACGTAGTAGCCCGCTTCATAGCCTGGCAGACGGAATTTACGGCCATCGACCACCAGTTTCGCGCCTTCGCTGACGCCTTTTTCAATATAGCCCAGCACTTTTTTCTGGTGGACGTCGGAAACCACCGGCCCCATTTCGTTCTCTTCCGGCCCGCGCATACAGCCCGGCCCGACTTTCAGCGCTTCCACCAGCGGCGTGAGGCGCGCAATCAGTTTATCCGCCGTTTCGTCGCCCACCGCGACCACAATCGGCAGCGCCATGCAGCGCTCGCCTGCAGAACCAAACGCGCCGCCCATAATGGCGTTTACCGTGGCGTCGAGATCGGCATCCGGCATCACAATGGCGTGGTTTTTCGCCGCGCCGAACGCCTGCACGCGTTTACCGTAAGCGCTGGCGGTTTTGTAGATATGCTCCGCCACGCCGGACGAGCCGACAAAGCTGACCGCCGCGATGTGCGGATCGGTGTAGAGCTGTTCGGCGTCTTCATTACTGCAATGCACCACGTTGAACACGCCATCCGGCAGCCCGGCTTCTGACAGCAGCTCAGCGAGGCGCACCGCGGCGGTCGGCGCCAGCGCGGGCGGTTTCAGCACAAAGCTGTTGCCGCAGGCGAGCGCTATCGGGAACATCCACATCGGCACCATCGCCGGGAAGTTAAACGGTGTGATCCCCGCCACCACGCCGAGCGGCTGCATCAGCGAGTAGCTGTCGACGCGGGTGCCGACATCAGAGGAGTATTCCCCTTTAATCAGGTGCGGAATGCCGCAGGCGAACTCCACCACTTCCATGCCGCGCGTCAGCTCGCCCATAGCGTCCGACCAGACCTTGCCATGCTCGCTGACGATAATCGCCGCCAGCTCGTCGGCATGTTTCTCAAGCAGCATTTTGAAATGAAACAGCACCCTGGCGCGGCGCAGCGGCGTCGTGTTGGCCCAGCCGTGGAACGCCTCATGGGCGACCTGGATTGCCGCCGAGACCTCTTGCGCCGTGGATTGCGTGACCTCGCGCACCGGTTTGCCCGTGGCCGGATCGAAGACCGGCACCGTCTGGCCGCTGCTGCTGTTGCAAATTTTCCCGCCGATAAAGTTTCCTGTGATATTCATGCTTAGCCTCGTCGTCTGGAGGGGGTCAATGCGGGAGCCGTGGCGGCTCGCGTAAAAACATCTGTCTTCATCCTGGCTAAATGAAATGAATATTTCAATAAAACCAATAAATGAAATTTAATTTTGGTGAGCATTGTCGCATTTTCGACGCAACCGCTTCTCTGCTTCTGCCACATTCACCCTTACCCTGAGAAAAAACGCGGAATATTACGCTTCTGGCAAGGAAACGCTGCCTCCACGATGGCTTTTTTGCGAAGCCGATCAAAGAAGCTAAATTTCAAATATTGCCAATTATGAAATAAATGTTTTGATTACAGGCAGGCCAGCTTTCATTCTGTGACTTCCAGGAGAGTACGATGACCATTGCACTGCACCGCTTCTGCGTTAACCGCAAAATCGCCCCCGCGCTGGATATCCCGGCGTTTTTTAAACTGGTCAACCGGCTTGGGCTGAATAAGGTCGAGCTGCGTAACGATATGCCCGGCGGTAACGTCACCGACGATTTGAGCGCAGCGCAGGTGCGCGAGCTGGCGGCGCGTTACGACATCGACATTGTGACCATTAACGCCGTCTACCCGTTTAACCAGCGCACACCCGCGGTGCGCGAGCTGACCGAATCGCTGCTGAAAGACGCGCAGGCGGTGGGCGCGGCGGGGCTGGTGCTCTGTCCGTTAAACAACGGCACGCCCGTCGGGCCGGCGGAAACCCTGGCGGCATTGCAGGATCTTGCTCCGTTGTTTGACCATTACGGGATTCAGGGGCTGGTGGAGCCGCTTGGTTTTCCACAAAGCTCGCTGCGCTCGGCGGCCGAAGCGCAGACGCTTATTCGCGACGCGAAAGTGCCGTTTAAACTGCTGATCGACACCTTCCACCATGCGCTCTACCCGCAGGCGGCGCAGGCGTTTTCCCAGGTGGATGTGTCGATGATAGGACTGGTGCACCTCTCCGGCGTTAACGATCCGCGCCCGCTTGAGACGCTGACCGACGATCAGCGCCTGATGCTGATGCCGGACGACAGGCTGGAGACGATCGCGCAGATCAAGGCGCTTGAGGCGCGCGGCTATCAGGGCATTTACGCGTTCGAGCCGTTCTCTTCATCCATAGCGTCATGGCGCGAAGCCGATATTGAGCGCGAGATAGTCAACAGCATCGCGCTGGTGCAAGAAAACGTGGCCTGAGGGCTAAGCGCGCCCGAAAACCGGCGATAAAATCACCTGTTGTCGGGCACGGTTTCAGGTATGATGCGAGGCCAGACCCCGCGGCGACAGGCGTCGTCGGGGTTGTCCTTTATTCAGAACCGAGCGCGTCAATGAGAGTCACCCCGGCCAACACCCTTGAATCCATTATCTTTTGCCTGCTGTTTATTTTTTTCTTTCTGAATATCCCGCCGGTGCTTTTCGCACTGCTGCACACCGCCGAGCTTCGCGACGTCGCCGCCGTGGTGAATGTGGTGCCATTCCTGGATGACTTTAACGCCTATTTTATTGAGCTTGCGGTGGTGTCGGTTATCTGTTCGCTGATAACAACCGTGGCGGGCAGAACGCTGTGGGCGCGCTGGAGCAGATGAAACAAACAACGGGAAGAGACGCTGGCGCAGGCGCGCCAGCGTGAAGCCGCATCAGATAGAGGTGCGGCGGTAGCTGCGGTATTCCGGCAGCCAGAAGTTTTCCTCAATGGCCTGTAACAGCGCCTCGGCGGAGGTTTTCACCGCCACACCCTGCTGCTGCGCCATTTTGCCTACCGCGAATGCAATATCCTTCGACACCTGCTGAATATCCGTCAGCGGCGGCAGCACCAGGCCGCTGCCGGTATTGACCAGCGGCGAATGCGAGGCCAGCGCTTCACTCGCCGCCATCATCATCTCATCGGTCACGCGCAGCGCGCCGGACGAAATAATCCCAAGCCCGATGCCGGGGAAGATATAGGCGTTGTTGCACTGCGCAATCGGGTACGTTTTCTCTTTCACCGTCACCGGCTGGAACGGGCTGCCCGTCGCCACCAGCGCCGCGCCGTCGGTCCAGTTCAGGATGTCGTGCGGCGTCGCCTCGACGCGTGAGGTCGGGTTAGAGAGCGGCATAACAATCGGGCGCGCGCAGTGCTTGTGCATCTCGCGGATGATCTCTTCGGTGAAAAGCCCGGTCTGGCCGGAGACGCCGATGAGAATATCCGGTTTGGCGTTGCGCACCACATCCAGCAGCGAGATCGAATCGCTCTGCGTATCCCAGCCCTGCAGGCTGTCGCGTTTTTGCACCAGCTTCGACTGGAACGACAGCAGGTTTGGCATGTTGTCGGTCAGCAGGCCGAAACGGTCGACCATAAAGACACGGGCGCGCGCCTGTTCGTCGCTTAAGCCGCCTTCGGTGCGCATCCACGCGATGATCTGCTCGGCGATGCCGCACCCGGCGGAGCCTGCGCCGAGGAAGACGATTTTCTGCTCGCTGAGCTGGCTGCCCGCCGCGCGGCTCGCGGCAATCAGCGTGCCGAGCGTCACCGCCGCGGTGCCCTGAATATCATCGTTAAAGCAGCAGATCTCGTCGCGATAGCGCTCAAGCAGCGGCATCGCGTTTTTCTGCGCGAAATCTTCAAACTGCAACAGCACGTTCGGCCAGCGCTGCTTCACCGCCTGGATAAAGTCATCAACGAACGCGTAATACTCGTCGTCGGTGATACGCGGGTGACGCCAGCCCATATAGAGCGGATCGTTCAGCAACTGCTGATTGTTGGTGCCGACATCCAGCACAATAGGCAGCGTATACGCCGGGCTGATGCCGCCGCAGGCGGTGTAGAGCGAGAGCTTGCCGATAGGAATGCCCATGCCGCCGATGCCCTGGTCGCCGAGGCCGAGAATACGCTCGCCGTCCGTCACCACGATCACTTTGATGTTATGGATTGGCACGTTCTGCAGGATGTCGTCCATGTTGTGGCGGTTCGGCCAGGAGATGAACACCCCACGGGCGCGGCGGTAAATTTCGGAAAAACGTTCGCAGGCCGAGCCCACCGTCGGGGTGTAGATGATGGGCATCATCACCTCAAGATGGTTTTCCAGCAGGCGATAAAACAGGGTTTCGTTGGTGTCCTGGATGTTGCGCAGGTAAATGTGTTTATCAATATCCGTTTTGAAATCTTCAAACTGTCGCCACGCGCGCTCCGCCTGCTCTTCAATGGTTTCCACCACTTCCGGCAACAGCCCCAGCAGGTTGAAATTGCTGCGCTCCTCCATGCTGAAGGCGCTGCCCTTGTTCAGCAGCGGGAACTCCAGCAAAACGGGGCCGGCGTAGGGAATGTAAAGCGAACGGTTTTTTTTGTGTTTGATTTCCATCTGTCTCACTCTTTTTTGCGCGGCAGAAGCCTCACCATTGGCTTTCTGGGGGCCGCGTCGGAACGGGCGGATTACCATAGCGGCACATAGTGTATAAGAAAGCGGCCCGGCACTCTTCCCTTAATGGACAGATTTGTCGCATCAATACCATGCAATTTATTCATCATGAAGAATTGGGGGGAGCCGCGCTCCCCCGTGAACGGTGTGGCCGTCAGGCCAGCGAAGAATCGGGCGATTTCTCAAGCGCCGGGCGCGGGCGGCCCTGGAGCGTGAAGAACGAGATAACGGTAAAGCCAAGCGTAATCAACCCAAGCACCAGATAGGTCTGCTGGAAGCCCACGGTGTCATACATCCGTCCCGCCCAGGTGGAGAGCACAACGCCGGAGAGCTGTTTGGAGAGATTAAAGCCCACCAGAAACAGCGTGGCGGAAAGGCGCGGATCAAAAACGGCGGAAATGTATTTAAACGTACCCACCAGCAGGAACGGCAGCTCAAACATATGCAGCGTTTTGAGGATGATCACCTGCCAGTCGGCGGTGGCGAATGACGAGCCGATAATGCGCATCGACATAATCGCGCCCGCGATAAGCAGCGCGTTTTTGCTGCCAATGCGGTTGATGATAAACGGCGTGAAGAACATCACGGTGGCGTTAAGCAGCTCGCCGCCGGTGGTAACGAAGCCGAAAATCTGGGTGCCGCGCTCGGGGCTTGAGAAAAAGCCTTTAAAGAAGTTGGCGAACTGCTGGTCAAAGACGTCATACACGCTCGCCACGCCTACCACGTAGATGATAAACGCCCAGAAGCTGCGCATTCTGAACAGCTCGCTAACGAGCTTCATCGAGAACGCCTGGCTGGTCTCCTTCGTGCCGGAGATCAGGTTGCCGCTCTCCCCCGCCGGACGCGAGAACCACAGCACGCCCGCCAGGATCAGCGCGCACGCCGACGCCACCCAGAAGATAATATTGGGGTTCACGCCAAACAGCATGCCGGTCATCGAGGCGCACAGCGCCCAGCCCACGCAGCCGGAGACGCGCACTTTGCCATATTCAAAATTATTGGCGCGGCTGACGCGCTCAATGTACGCCTCCACCGCGCCGGAGCCGCTTGAGAAGACAATCCCGAGATAGCAGCCGCCGACAAACGCCCCAACCCAGATGTTAAACGCCAGCAGCGGTTTGAGCACAAAGATAAAAAACGGCGCGAACAGTACCAGCAGGCCGGTTATCGTCCACAGCAGGTGTTTGCGCAGCCCGAGCTTGTCGGAGATGAGACCAAACACCGGCTGAAAGATAATCGCGAACAGCGAAATACACGAGAAGACAATGCCGGTATCCGTTTTACTGAGATGCGCGACATCCGCCAGCCACACCGGGAAAAACGGAAAGTAGGCCGACATAATGAAGTAGTAGAAAAAGAAGAACAGCAAAAAGAATATGAAGTTCTGTTTTTCAACCGGGGTCAGGGCAGGCTTATTCATCTTTCACCTTCTGTGTGGAGGTTGTTTTTGTTGTTAACGCCGGGGCGCGCCCCGGCGGTCGCGCCCTGTCAGCCTTGCCGTCTGCGCAGGGTAAAGCGGTAGCGGTATTCCCGCGCGGTCAGCAGATATTCCGGATGGACGCTCGGTGTCCAGGAATCATCCCCGCCGACGCCCATATGGAAGCCGTCAATCGTCAGCCAGATACCCACCTCCGGCTGCAATTTATGCCAGTGGCTGGTTTCCATCAGCTGACGCGTGCCGTAAGGGCTTAGCGAGAAATGAAACTCGCCTTCGGCCTGCCAGCCGTTCCAGTTAAGCTCGCGGGTGTTGCAACGCAGGCCGTTTTCGCCGGGAAAGATATACGGCGTGGTGAGTTCTGAAAGCGGCAGCGTCCAGCGCGAGAAGCACGCGCTGCTCAGGCGGTCCGGGTAGTTCTCATGCGGGCCGAGGCCGAGCCAGCTTGCCGTCTCTTCGCCGCCGCGCAACTGGCAGACCACACCCACGCGCGGCAGCGGCGGCAGTGCGGTGCTGCGCGCGATGTCGATATCGCAGCGCAGCGCGCCCTGGCTATCCACCACCATGCGCCAGCGGCTGAGAATAGCCGGGCCGTCCGCCACGCCTTTTACGAAGTACGCGTGCTGCGCGACGATCTCCACACCGTCGCGGGTGGTCTGCGCGTCGCAGGCCAGGCAGCGGTGTTCGGTGTTATACAGCCCGGCGGCTTTCCAGCGCTCCACCCAGGCGTTCGGATCGATGCGTTCCACTTCGCTGACGCCGATATCGTTATCGATCGGCGCGCGGATGAACTGATCGGCAAGCGGCGTCAGCATCTGATCCACGCCGTCGTCGCTCCACTGCGTCAGTTGACCGCTGGCGCGGCTCACGCGCCAGGTCTGACGCCCGTGGCGAATGACAAATTCCGCGTCGGTGATCTCAAGCTGCGGCGCGTCGCCTGCCGCAACCGGCTCCGGCAGCGCGAGCGGTGCGGCGAGCGGCCATTGCGCCCAGGCGCTGAGATGCCCTTCCGGCGACCACGGCGTCGCCTGCGGCTGTTCGACGCGCACATGCAGCCAGACGTCCTCGTCGCCCGCGCGGGCGCTAAAGCCCGTGTCGCTGAGCGTCAGCACGCGGGACGCCTGCGGGCCGAGCTCCAGCGCCAGTTCCCCGCTCAGGCGCGTCTCGCCGCGCACCTCGATGCTCCACAGCAGGCGCTCGTTGTCGCTCTCGCGGAACAGGTATTCGCTGGTCACCTCGATTTGCAGCGGGCTTTCGCTCACCAGACGGAACTGGAAGAACTGCTGCTGATGCTTCGCCTCAAAGAGCGCCGGGTGCGGCGTGCGGTCCGGGAAGACCAGCCCGTTCATGCAGAACTGACGGTCGTTCGGCGTGTCGCCGAAATCGCCGCCGTAGGCCCACCAGCGGCTGCCGTCAGGCTCGACGCGCGTAATGGCCTGGTCGGCCCAGTCCCAGATAAAGCCGCCCTGCAGGCGCGGATACTGGCGGAACGCGGCCCAGTAATCGGCAAAATTCCCGAGGCTGTTGCCCATCGCGTGCGCGTATTCGCAGAGGATCAGCGGGCGGGTTTCGCCAGGCATAGAAATCCACTTTTTAATCGACCATTTCGGCACCGCAGGAATCAGCTGGTCGGTCTCCACGCGGGCGTACATCGGGCAGATGATGTCGGTCGCGCGGGTATCCGCCCCGCCACCTTCATACTGCACCGGGCGCGTCGGGTCCTGATGCTTGATCCAGTTATAGAGCGCGGTGTGGTTCGCGCCGTTGCCCGATTCATTGCCGAGCGACCAGATAATAATGCTCGGGTGGTTACGGTTGCATTTCACCATGCGCGTGACGCGCTCGCTGTACGCGCCAAGCCACACCGGATCGTCCGAAAGACGGCTCATCGGCTCCATGCCGTGGGTTTCGATATTGGCTTCGTCCACCACGTACAGCCCGTAGCGGCTGCACAGTTCATACCAGCGCGGCTGGTTGGGGTAGTGCGAACAGCGCACGGCGTTGAAGTTGTTCTGCTTCATCAGCAGGATGTCCTGCACCATCGCCGCCTCGTCCATCGCCTGGCCTTTTTCCGGGTGATGCTCGTGACGGTTAACGCCGCGGATCAGCAGCGGCTGGCCGTTAAGCGTCAGCAGGCCGTTGTTGATTTCCACGCGACGAAAGCCGACGTCGTGCGCCTCAGAGACCAGCGGCATGCCGTCGGCATCCAGCAGCGTCACCACCGCGCGATACAGATGCGGCGCTTCGGCGCTCCACAGCAGCGGGTTGTCAACGTCAAGCGAGAGCGTGACGCGCTCCGGGTAGTTGCCGCGCTCATCAATCGGGGCGGAGCCGAGCGGCAGCGTCTGGCTCGCCACTTCGTTTTCACCGCGCCACAGCGCGAGAGTGACGCTAAGCCCACGCGCGGCGGGCGTCACTTCCACCTCGCTGAACAGCGTGGCGTGACGCAGCGACGGCGCAAGCTCAGTATGCACGCGCACATCGGCCAGCGCCTGCTCCGGGAGATGCAGCAGGCTGACCGGGCGGAAAATGCCGCTCATGCGCCACATATCCTGATCTTCCAGATAAGTGCCGTCCGACCAGCGCAGCACCAGCACGCAAAGGCGGTTGCGGCCCGCGTGCAGCACGCCGGTGAGATCGAACTCCGCCGGCAGGCGGCTGTCCTGCGAATAGCCCACCCACTGACCGTTACACCAGAGATAAAACGCCGAATTCACGCCGCCGAAGATAATGCGCGTGCGGCCCGTCTCCAGCCACGCCTGCGGCACCTCGATATCGCGCGAATAGCAGCCGGTCGGGTTGTCGTCCGGCACAAACGGCGGATTCACCGGGATCGGGTAGCGCACGTTGGTGTAGATCGGCGTGTCGTAACCTTCCATCTGCCAGTTTGACGGCACCGGCGTGGCGCGGGCGTCGCTGAGATCCGCGGCCAGCCAGACTTCCGGCACCTGGTGAGGGCTGGCGAAAAAGCTGAACTGCCATTCGCCGTCGAGCGACAGCACGGCGTCGGACGGCTCTCCCCGGCGCGCCCGATCGGCGTCGCGCCAGCCGTGCAGCGGCGTATGGGACGGCAGACGGTTAACGCTGGTGATCGCCGGGTTCTGCCAGTCGTTGCGGGCAAGGATCGTCGCCAGCGGGCGCGTCTGAAGTTCGTTAAAAGCGGTCGTGGTGGGGTTTTCTGTCATGATGGTTCCCTGGAAACAATAAAAATGTCGTGCGCTAACATAAAGGATCAGCATGGCGGGAAACCGGACAGATCGCGAATAGCGGCGTTGCAGAATGCTGCCCTGGATCACATCACAGCGCATGCGGGATCGTGAATTGCGATCTGCGTCACAGCATCGATGTTAGCGCACGACATTACGCGCCAGAAATTGACTTTATCGCGCGCCATCGCCGATGATTCAGGCTACACAGGCAGAGGAATGGCGATGAAAAAACGACTCAGCACGCTGGATGACGTGGCGCAGAAAGCCGGGGTGTCGCACCAGACGGTGTCGCGCGTGCTTAATAAGCCAGAGATGGTTTCGCCCGCGACGCGCCAGCGGGTGCTGGAGGCGATGGAAGCCTTACAGTTTGTGCCAAACCGCAGCGCGCAGCTGCTGGCCGGGAAAGCCACCCGCACGCTCGGGTTTATCACCGTTTCTCTGGCGCTGCATGCGCCCTCGCAGATTGCCGCCGCCATTAAAAGCCACGCCGCGCGGGCGGACTACAGCGTGGTGATCGCCACGCTGGAAACCGGCACGCTGGCGGAGTTGCAGCGCTCGCTCAATGAAATGCGCGCGCAGAAAGTGGATGGCGTCATTATCAACCTGCCGCTCGGGGCGGAGGCGGCCACAAGCCTCGTTAACGACAACAGCGATCTGCTGTGCCTGTTTCTCGACGTGCCCGCCGACAGCGACGTCTTTCACGTAAGCTTTGACCCGCGCGACGGCTCGCGCCAGAGCGTGGAGTTTCTGCTGAACGGCGGGCATCAGCGCATCGCGCTGCTCGCGGGGCCCGAACACTCGGTGGCGTCCGGCATGCGTCTCGCCTGCTGGCAGGAGGTGCTGGACGCGCATGGGCTGGCCCCCTGCGCGGTTTTACACGGCGACTGGAGTTCGAAAGACGCCTGGCGGCAGACGCTGAGCCTGTTCCGCACCCGGCGCGATATCACGGCGCTGGTGGTGGCGAACGATCAGATGGCGTTCGGCGCCATGAGCGCGCTGGATGAGCTGGGCCTGCGCGTGCCGCAGGATGTCTCGGTGATTGGTTATGACGACACGCCGGACAGCGCCTATTTCATTCCGCCGCTTACCACCGTCGAGCAGGATTTCAACCGGCTGGGCGCGCAGGCGGTGAGCCGCATGGTGGCGCGCCTCACGGGCCACGGCGAGAGCGGCTCCACCCTGCTGCCGACCCGCTTTATCGAGCGCCGCTCCACCGCGCCGCTGGGCGACCGCAACGCCTCTCGCGAACGGCTGCTCGATGAGATGGCGCGCCTGGTGAAAGCCCTGCGCGAGTGCTGAGCCTCAGCGCGCTTTATCCTCCTGCTTCATTCGCGCACGAATGCCGCCGTCAATGGTCGTAGTGTCCGCCATCGGCGTATAGATAGCGCCGGTCGTCGGGGCCAGCGGCTGCGCTTTTTCCACCGAGCGGTTAATCACTTTCGCGGAGAGTTTTTCCGTCATATCCGGGAAAAGATGGTGCGATAAATTCGACGAGCGCGCCTTCCAGCCCACCGGGATCTCCTCTTGCGGTTTGAAGCAGGCTTTGACCATCGCGTCGATGACTTTCTCCGGCGAATCCATCGCGGCCATGCGCGGCGCGTGGCCGGTATAGTTGGCGGCGTGGGTCCACCACGGCGTATCCACCGCCCACGGCATGATGGTCGCTACTTTGATGTCGTGGTAATCGTTAAGCCGCAGCTCTTCGTTAATGGTGCGACCGAGGCTCAGCACGGCGGCTTTGGTGGCGGCGTAGCTCGACTGAAACGCCAGCGGCACTTCGCTGTCCACCGAGCCGGTGTTAATCAGCACGCCGAAGCCCTGGGCGATAAAATGTTTCATCGCCACGTGCGCGCCGTAAATCACGCCTTTCAGGTTCACATCCACCAGCCGCTCATGATCGGCTATCGGGATCTCCCAGAACCAGCCGAGCGCCCCGATACCGACGTTATTGATCCAGACGTTAATCGGCCCGAAGCGCGCGATCGCCGCCTGCGCCAGGCGCTCCACCTGATCCGGCTGGCTGACGTCTGTTTCCACCGCCAGCGCGTGGCCGTTGTCAGCGTTAATCTCCTGCGCCAGCACTTCCAGCGCCTCGCCCCGACGCGCCGCCAGCACGACGTTCGCGCCGCGTTTTGCGAGCGCCAGCGCAGCCCCGCGGCCAAAACCGCTCGACGCCCCGGTGATAACGATAGTGGTGTTGATCATTCGTTTTTCAGACATAGCGGCCCCTCTTTTTATCAGCAGATTGCCGCGCCGCTTCAGGCCCGAAGGGCGGCGCGGCCCAGCTTTCAGTCTGGACCGGGATGCGCAGAACGCAAAAAGATGGGCTTGTTATTCGCCAGCTGAACCTGAAATTAAAACCGGTTCGTTTGAGGGGAGACGGGTATTAGGGATTTGGTATGGGCGTGGGGCAGAATTAAACAGTATCTTTTGAGTTATGATACCAGGTGAAGTCAGCGCGGTTCAGCCCAGATGTGAATGCAAGCAATCACAATACAAATTGTACAAACAGATAAAGCGTCATTCAGGGAGAACAAAGATGAGTTTTGAGCGAAAAAAGGAACGTGCACTTACCATGATGGAAAGTAAAAACATGTGGCGCAGCAACTATGCCCCTCCTCTGTTGCGTCTGTTATGGAAGTCAGGATTAAAAATCCCTCCCTTACCTTTCGCGTCGTTCTGGCAAGTAACATTAATTATGGGATTCGGGTTTAGCCTTGTATGGGGGCTCGTTATGTGGTTTTTCACATGGCAAGCAATGGGCGTCCAACCTTCCTCGGCGATATTAAGGAGTCTCGCAGGTGGGCTTCTGTTTGGCATAATCATGGCAGCGTTTCATAGCTGGCGTAAAAAGGCCAATAATTTGCCTGACTGGAAAGACCTGTAAATGGCTCAGTATCGCTTAAAGCCCGGTCATGCTAAAAGCGCCTCATACCAAATGGGCGTCATCACTTTCGCACCTGTCTTAGTGAGACTGTTTCACGCGGTTAATCAATGATGGCTGGCTTAGCCGTGACGTGTGGCCTGAAAGAAACCTCTTGCGATACATCCGTTCTTTCGGTTTCGCTGACAAAAAAGGATGGCGCCAGGCCATCCTTGTTTCATACTCAGGCGCGCAGACCGCCTGCCAGCAGCGTAAACACCTCGATCATTTTCGGCAGCGCTTCTTCGGGTTCCGGGCTTGCGGCCACCCAGAGCGCGGCATTGAGCGCCGCGCCGTTCAGCAGCCGCGCGGCGGCGTCGGCGTCCACCGGTTTGATTATCCCGCGCGCCATCATGCTGATAACCGTCTCGCGCGTGGCGTCGAGGCAGCTATTCTGGCTCGGCCACTGCGCCGGATCGCCGAGAAACGCCGGGCCATCCAGCAGCACGATGCGCCGCACCTCTTCATCCAGCGCCATCTGAATATAGGCGACGCCTTCGGCGATCAGCGTTTCCCACGGGTCTTCGACGCCTGCCGCGGCCGCTTTCGCGCGCTGCGCCATCTCGCCGTCCACCTGGGCGACCACGGCGGCGAGCAGCCCTTTTTTATCGCCGAAATTATGGTACAGCGCGCCGCGCGTCAGCCCGACGCTGGCGGTGAGTTCATCCATTGAAGCCGCCGCAAACCCTTTCTCAGCAAACGCCTTTCGCGCCGCCGCGATGAGTTTCGCGCGGTTTTCTTCCATGGTGTCGATGCGCCGTCTTGCGGCCATAGGATCTCCTTTTCACATACGCGACGTATTTCAATTGACATACGCGGCGTATGTGTAATGATTATTCACATACGCCGCGTATATTAAATCAATTCCCGGTAAGGCGCACCCGGCTTCTTGCCCAACATTAACAGGACACTCTATGACTTCTCGCGAACCTATCTTCCCCGCTAACCGTCATGCGTTGTATGAAGAACACGGTTATTCCGCCGCCATCCGTAGCGGCGATCTGCTGTTTGTTTCAGGCCAGGTGGGCAGCCGCGGCGACGGCACGCCGGAGCCCGATTTCGACGCGCAGGTGCGGCTTGCGTTTGAGAACCTGCGCGCAACGCTCGCCGCCGCCGGTTGTACCTTTGACGATCTGGTGGATGTCACCACGTTTCATACCGATCCTGAGCGCCAGTTCCCGGCCATTATGGCGGTTAAACAGGCTATTTTCCCGGCACCGCCGTACCCGAACTGGACCGCGGTCGGCGTGAACTGGCTGGCGGGTTTTGATTTTGAAATCAAGGTGATTGCCCGTATCCCGGACGGGCCGCGCGCGTAAAAAAAAGGATGGCTCAGGGCCATCCTTTTTATCAGCCACTGTACGTTACAGGCCGCGGCGCGCCATTAACAGCGCCAGATCCACCAGCCGGTTTGAGAAGCCCCATTCGTTATCATACCAGGCGAGGATTTTGACCATGTTGCCGCCAATCACCAGCGTTGAGAGGCCGTCGATAATGGATGAGCGCGGGTCGCCGCGGTAGTCGCTGGAGACCAGCGGTTCATCGCTGTAGCCGAGAATGCCTTGCAGCGGCCCTTCCTGGGAGGCCTTCAGAAACGCGGCATTGACCTCTTCCACGGTGACATCGCGGGCGAGCGTGACGGTGAGATCGACAATCGACACCACCGGCACCGGCACGCGCAGCGAGTAGCCGGTCATGCGGCCTTCGAGTTCAGGGATCACTTTACCAATCGCCTTCGCCGCCCCGCTGGAGTACGGCACGATGGAGAGCGCCGCCGCGCGCGCGCCGCGCAGATCTTTCTCCGGCTGGTCGTGAAGCGCCTGGCTGTTGGTGTAAGCGTGGGTGGTATTCATCAGGCCGTGCTGAATGCCGAACTGCTGATGCAGCACCTGGGCTGCGGGCGCAAGACCGTTGGTGGTGCAGCTGCCGTTGCTGACCACGCGGTGCAGCGCCGGATCGTACTGCTCATGGTTAACGCCCATCACGATGGTCAGGTCGTCGTTTTTCGCCGGGGCCGAAATAATGACGCGTTTCGCGCCGCCTTTGGTGATATGCGCTTCGGCCTGGGCTTTATCGGTAAAGAAGCCGGTGGCTTCGATAACAATTTCCACGCCCACGCTGCTCCACGGAATATTGCCGGGGTCGCGCTCGGAGAAGACGCGGATGGCGCGCCCGTCGAGCTTCAGCTCGCCCTCGCCCGCTTCTACGGTCGCCGGCAGCGTGCCGAGCAGGGAGTCATGTTTCAGCAGATGCGCCAGGGTTTTGCTGTCGGTGAGATCGTTAATCGCCACCACCTGAAACGCCTCATTGCCCAGCGCGGCGCGTAGTACGTTGCGGCCGATACGGCCAAATCCGTTAATGCCTACTTTAACCATGATGAAGCTCCTCTGTTAACGTTCTGTAGAGAGTGTGTAACAGAGGGGCAATGGCGTAAATGACGAGATTAGATCACTTTACGCCATCATGCGCGCACAGAAGCGTTCGCGGTAGTCGGTCGGCGTGAGATGCAGGTTGCGCTCAAAGACGCGGCGCAGGTTGATACCGTTGCCGAAACCGCACTGCGTCGCGACCTGCTCAATGCTTTCGCTCCCCTGCTCCAGGCGCTGGCGGGCGGCGTCAAGGCGCGCCTCCTCCACATAGCGGGCGGGCGACACGCCGGTTTCGCGTGTAAAGACACGGGTGAAATTGCGCGGGCTCATCGCCACATGCTCTGCCAGCCGCTCAACGCTGAGATCCTGCGCCAGGTTCTCAAGGATCCAGCCCTGGAGATCGCGGATCGGGCCTGGCGTTTTCGCCTGAGTCAGCAGATAGCGGCTGAACTGCGACTGGCCGCCGGGGCGACGCAGATACATCACCAGCTCCTGCGCGACGTTACGCGCCAGCTCAAAACCGCCGTCTTCCTCCAGCAGCGCCAGTGTCAGATCAAACCCGGAGGTTACGCCTGCCGACGTCCAGATATCGCCGTCCTGCACGTAAATCGGCCCGCGCTCTACCGTCACCGCTGGGAAACGCGCGGCGAGCGTATCAAGCAGCCGCCAGTGGGTGGTGGCGCGCCGCCCGTCCAGCAGACCGGCCTGCGCCAGCAGCAGCGCCCCGCCGCACACCGAGACCACGCGCCGGGCATACGGTGCCGCCTGTGCCAGCCACTGCGCCACCTGGTCGCCCTCTTCTTCCGTCAGCCCGCGGCCCGTCACCATGATGGTGTCAAAAGGCGTGTGCGGCGCGAGATCGCACAGGCGGTGCTCAGCCAGCAGCTTAAAGCCGGAGGCACCGTGTATAACGTGGTGTGGCTGGGTGGTGGCAAGCGTCACCTGATAATGCGGCTCAGGGGCATCCGCAGACCGCAACTGGTTGGCCCGGGTGAAGATATCGGCGATGCCGGTCGCTTCCAGCAACATGCCCCCTTCCGGGGCGATAATCAGAATAGTTTTCATGTCCTGAAAAATACGCTTTATACAAATTAAGTCAACACAGGCGCTTAACAGTATGGCGGTTTCAGAGAGTGTGATGGCGTGGTCTGCCTGGCATTGAGCGCAGATAACGCTTTGTGGGATAAGTAGAATCGCAGGCAATAAAAGGGAAGCGGGTTTTAATGAGAGGGAAAAAGAATGCGTTGATGTATTTACTAATGGAAATTCCCGCCGCTGGCGCAGCGGGGCTGACGTTACTGCCGCGATTGCCAGTCGCGCTCGCAGTGTTCTTTCGCCTCGGCCAGGAGATCGCGCAGCTCCGGCGCGCCGTCGCTGTAACCGTAATCCATCGTGCTGCTGGCGGCCTGCTGCTCCTGCTGCGCGGCAAAACGGATCTCATCCTGCTGCGGCTGCCATTCACCGTTATCGTCACGCACCAACCGCGTGGCGTATTGCGGCTGCTTGTCATCCTCGCCGTAGATTTCATATTTACACTCAGGCGCGTTTTCCGGCCCAAATTCCAGGGTATCGATCAGATGCGGCTGTGCCATCGTGCCTCCTTCAACAGGTTAAAAATAAAGGGTAGTACAGGGAAGCGAAATGTGCCGGAGCCGTGTAGAATAACCGAAGCGCGGAATAAGAGATAAATAAGGGAAATCGTCATGCTGAAAAAAGGTATTTTCTTTTTCATTGAGCCGTATTTACCTTACGTCGCCCTTTTCTTCATTGTGCTCGGTAGTGTTATTTTTCATTATGTTGTTCCCGAGCACGCAGGTGTATTGACGTTTATGTGGCTGGTGCATGTGCTGTACTGGTTTATGAAATATGTGCCCTCTTATATCAGGTTTAAATAATAAGACGCACACAGATAATGCCTCTGCGCCACTAATGCGCAGAGGCTCAACATTTAATGAGTTTCAAGTAGCGTGAGTTTACCGTCAGGGGTTTCGATGTACGTTTTCTTATCGACACTGTAAAAAACCTTTCCCTTTATATTGCCGTGTATCATTAAAGCAATATCATTGTAAATACAACGCTCTTTTTCTTTCATATCATCAAAACAATGGTAATCGTCAACAGACCCATCGTTACTTCCTGTTGGTAAAGTCTCATACTTTTCAAAATTCATTACTATCACATAAAAATTCTCTTCATCCTTAATAAGATTATACTTTTTCTGAAGGCGTACTTTATTTTCCTTCCACCATTCAACTTTACCTTTACTGGTTAACGGTAGGTTTTCAACATAACTGCGTTAGCATCAACTCTGATAACTTTTGCTGGTGCCATCAACATCCATCCCGCCCACAAAATTGACAACAGCGATATAACAATTGTTATCTTTTTAAACATTGCATTTACCCGTCAACTTCACTTTCGCTTCAAAGCAAGACCTCAATCTTGTTTGGTGTTAATGCATACTGTCAACAAATTATTTTTTAGGTTCATTACTCATTAACATAACATCATTAAATGCCCCACTAACAATAACCCCTTATTGTTATTCCTAGATCAGCGAAGAGCATGCATTTCACGGTATCATAGCCTCAGTAGTAAAGTAATATATCGCCGTTAGCTCTCGCTCTGTCATGCCAGAGAAAAATTCACTTTAATGTATGATTAAAAAGGAATACTGCTGTGGCGCTTTTCTGTTAATTAAAAGCACTCTTCCGATTTTGCGGTATTGCGCAATGCATTACTGGCAACAAATAAAGTTGTACTTGGGAAAGGCACCGTGACTTATAGAGAAATTGAGGTGGTGGCGTATGAAAGCGATTGTCCTGTTGGTTAATATTCTCCTTTTCGTTGTGCTTTATCTGATCACTATCCCCCTCGTACATTTCTGGCGCCCGCTTACCCGACGGGAAACTGACTGGCTGGTGGATAGCGCAGAATGGCCTGGTTTCCTGAATGCCCAGCAATTATGGTGGCTTCTGATGGCAACGGCTGATTTCATCGTCGCGCTGGCAATGTTTATTCTGGTGAAAATAGTCTGGCGGCGGCTGATATCACGGTATAACGCTGCGCACGCTAAATAGTTTACCCGAGGAGATTCCCGCCATCAGGTTTGTTCAGATATCCTCAACGCCCCTCCCCCAAACCGCACCCACGTTTAAGCAGTCGCCCCTCGCCCATGCCACAATAAGTTAACCGTTTTTTTACTTCGGAGCGCCGATGCACGCCCTTCACTCTTCTTTCCCACCCGTGTTTGACGGCCATAACGATCTGCTGCTGCGCCTGTGGCTGCGCGCGGAGGCCGAGCCTGTCGGGGCGGTGTTCAGCGGCCTCGAAGGCGGCCATCTGGATTATCCGCGGATGCGCCAGGGCGGCTTTGCCGGCGGGCTGTTCGCGGTGTTTGTGCCGCCGCCGGAGTATGTCGCGCAGATGCGTCATTTGCCGCTGGCGGATGCCGAATCGATGCACGATCCGCTCGCCATCACGCAGGCGCAGATTGGGCTGTTTCACGCGATGGCGCAGGCCTCCGGCGGGAAAATGCGCGTCTGCCGGACGGTGGCGGATATCGAGCAGTGCATGGCGAATGACGTGGTGGCGCTGGTGCTGCATCTCGAAGGCGCGCAGGCGATCGACGCGCAACTGGAGCCGCTCGACACCCTGCTCGCGCAGGGCGTGCGCAGCATCGGGCCGTTCTGGAACACGCCGAACGTTTTTGGCGAAGGGGTCAGCGGGCCGTTTCCTGGCTCGCCGGATACCGGCGCCGGGTTAACGCCTGCCGGTAAAGCGCTCATCCGCGCCTGTCGCGAACGCCATGTGCTGGTGGATGTTTCGCATATGAATCAGAAGGCGTTTTTCGATACCGCGGCCATCGGCGGCGGACCGCTGGTGGCGACCCACTCCAACGCCCACGCGCTCTGCGCGCAGCCGCGCAACCTTACCGATGAGCAACTCGCGGCCATTAACGCGAGCGACGGTCTGGTCGGCGTGAACTTCGGCACCGCCTTTCTGCGCGCCGACGGACAGCGCAACGGTGATACGCCCTTATCCGAAATTGTTACGCACGTTGAGTATCTGATTACTAAACTGGGTGAAGACCGCGTGGCGTTCGGATCGGATTTCGACGGCATCAGCCTGCCGGATGCGATGGGCGATGTCACCGGTTTACCGCGTCTGATGCAGGCGCTGGCAGCGGCAGGGTTCGACGCGCCGCTGCTGGAAAAGCTGGCCTGGCGCAACTGGTTGCGCGTGCTCAGGCTCGCCTGGGGAGAATCGCAATAAATGGATAAGCATTTAAGTTGCGATCTCGATCACATTTACGCAACATAAGCGCGCCGGTAATCGGTTTCACCAGGGTGGTAAAAAATCACCCGTTAGATGAGGAGTAAGACTATGACCAAGTGGACTAAACCTGCGTTTGTTGACCTGCGCCTGGGTCTGGAAGTGACCCTGTACATTTCCAACCGTTAATCGCCTGTGCCCGCGGCTTCGCGGGCACCTTTTCTCTTTTCCTTTCCGGTTCTGCACATGCAAATCAAAGTTCTCGGCTCGGCGGCGGGCGGCGGTTTCCCTCAGTGGAATTGCAACTGCGCCAATTGCCAGGGCGTGCGTAACGGCACGATGAAAACGTCCGCGCGTACCCAGTCTTCCATCGCCGTCAGCGATGACGGGAAAAACTGGGTGCTGTGCAACGTCTCGCCCGACATTTGCCACCAGCTTCTCGCTTCACCCGAATTGCATAATCCTGAGGTGCTGCGCGGCACCGGCATCGGCGCGATTATTCTCACCGACAGCCAGATAGATCACAGCGCGGGATTACTCAATTTACGTGAAGGCTGCCCGCACCACGTCTGGTGCACGCCGGAAGTGCATGACGATCTCTGCACCGGTTTTCCGGTCTTCCCGATGCTCTCCCACTGGAACGGCGGGCTGATTCATCACCCGATTGCGCCGCTGTCGCGCTTTCAGGTGCGGGTCTGCCCTGGCGTCAATTTCACCGCCATTCCGCTGCTAAGCAACGCGCCGCCCTATTCGCCGTACCGCGATCGCCCGCTGCCGGGCCATAACGTCGCGCTGTTTATCGAAGAAGAAGGCGGCAAAAGCCTGCTCTACGCGCCGGGCCTCGGCGAGCCGGACGACGCCATTCTGCCGTGGCTTGAGCGCGCCGACGTGCTGCTGATTGACGGCACGCTGTGGCGCGACAACGAGCTTGCCGCCACCGGCGTTGGCCATAACACCGGCAAAGCGATGGGCCATCTGGCGCTGTCGGAAGAACAGGGTCTGGCGGCCTTACTGGCGCGCCTGCCCGCGGAGCGCAAAATTCTTATTCATATCAACAATACCAACCCAATCCTCAACGAGGAGTCCCCGGAGCGCCAGTCCCTGCACCAGCTGGGCATTGAGGTGAGCCACGACGGGATGGTAATCGCGCTATAAGAGGCTTTATGACCGAGCAACGACTGCTGACGCCCGACGAATTCGAAGCGGCGCTGCGCGCGAAAGGCGCGTTCTATCACATTCACCACCCTTATCACATCGCCATGCATAACGGCGAGGCGACCCGCGAGCAGATCCAGGGCTGGGTGGCGAACCGGTTCTATTACCAGACCAGCATTCCCATCAAGGACGCCGCCATTATGGCGAACTGTCCGCACCCGGAAGTGCGCCGCCAGTGGGTGCAGCGCATTCTCGACCACGACGGCTATGACGGCAGCGAAGGCGGCATTGAAGCCTGGCTGCGTCTTGGCGAGGCGGTCGGGCTGTCGCGCGAGTCGCTGCTCTCTGAAGAGCGCGTGCTGCCGGGCGTGCGCTTCGCGGTGGACGCCTATGTCAACTTCGCCCGCCGCGCCTGCTGGGAAGAGGCCGCGTGCAGTTCGCTGACCGAGCTCTTCGCCCCGCAGATCCACCAGGCGCGCCTCGACAGCTGGCCGCAGCACTACACCTGGATTGAAGCGGAAGGCTATGACTACTTCCGCAGCCGCTTAAGCCAGGCGCGCCGCGACGTCGAACACGGGCTTTCGCTCGCGCTGGAGTACTGCAACACGATGGAGCGCCAGCAGCGAATGCTGGAGATTTTGCAGTTTAAGCTCGACATCCTCTGGAGCATGCTCGACGCCATGACCCTGGCCTATACGCTGGACAGAGCGCCTTATCACACCGTCACCCGCGAGGCGGTGTGGCACAAACGGAGACTGGTCTGATGCAGCCTGAACGCCATCATATTCCGCAATTTCGCCGCGGCTATCGCCTGCAATGGGAAGAGGCGCAGAACACGCATGTGATCCTCTACCCGGAAGGCATGGCGAAGCTGAACGAGAGCGCCGCCGCCATTCTGCAACTGGTGGACGGCCAGCAGACCGCGGGCGCGATAATCGACACGCTGGAAGCGCGCTTCCCGGAAGCCGCCCCGCTGACCGATGACGTGCTGGGCTTTCTGGGCCTCGCGTATCAACAAAAATGGGTGATTTTCCGTGAGTGACGCGAAACCCGTAAACCCGCCGCTGTGGCTGCTGGCGGAGCTGACCTACCGCTGCCCGCTGCAATGCCCGTATTGCTCAAACCCGCTCGATTTCGCAGCCCAGGAGAATGAGCTGACGACAGAGCAGTGGATTGATGTGTTTCGCCAGGCGCGTGCCATGGGCGCGGTGCAGCTCGGGTTTTCCGGCGGCGAGCCGCTGGTGCGTAAAGATCTGCCGGAGCTTATCGCCGCCGCGCGCGGCATGGGCTTTTACACCAATCTGATCACGTCCGGCATCGGGCTTACCGAGAAAAAACTCCAGACCTTCGCCGACGCCGGGCTGGATCATATCCAGATAAGCTTCCAGGCGAGCGACGAGACGCTGAACGCGGCGCTGGCGGGCAACGAAAAAGCGTTCCACCAGAAGCTCGCGATGGCGAAAGCGGTGAAAGCGCTCGGCTACCCGATGGTGCTGAACTTCGTGCTGCACCGTCACAACATCGACCAGATCGACCGCATTATCGAGCTCGCCATTCAGCTGGACGCGGATGACGTGGAGCTCGCCACCTGCCAGTTTTACGGCTGGGCGCACCTGAACCGCGAAGGGCTGCTGCCGACCCGCGAGCAGATCGCGCGCGCCGAGGAGGTAGTGAAACACTACCGCGAGAAGATGGCCGACACCGGCAATCTCGCTAACCTGCTGTTTGTGACGCCGGATTATTACGAAGAGCGCCCGAAAGGCTGCATGGGCGGCTGGGGCGCGATTTTCCTCTCCGTCACGCCGGAGGGCACCGCGCTGCCGTGCCACAGCGCGCGCCAGTTGCCGGTGAAATTCCCGTCGGTGCTGGAGCAGTCGCTGTCGCATATCTGGTATGAGTCGTTCGGCTTTAACCGTTACCGCGGCAACGACTGGATGCCGGAGCCGTGCCGCTCCTGCCCGGAAAAAGAGCAGGATTTCGGCGGCTGCCGCTGCCAGGCGTTTATGCTGACCGGCGATGCGGCCAACGCCGACCCGGTATGCAGTAAATCGCCGCACCACGGCACGATCCTCGCCGCGCGCGAAGCCGCCAACCGCACGCAGATGGGCATCGGCGACCTGCGGTTTCGCAACCGCGCCAATTCACAGCTTATTTTCAAAACGCCGCAATGATCCAAACGCGCAGGCTTGAGAGCGGTATCACGATCACGCTTATCCACCAGCCGCAGGCCACGCAGGCCGCGGCGCTGTGGCGCGTGAACGCGGGCAGCCTGCACGAGCCGGATGACTGGCCGGGGCTCGCGCATCTGCTGGAGCATATGCTGTTTCGCGAAAGCGAGGGCTACCGGGATGACGCGCGCCTGATGCGCTGGGTGCCGGACCAGGGCGGGCGGCTTAACGCCTCCACCCGGCTGTGCCAGACCGCGTTTTTCTTTGAAGTGCCTGCGCAGGCGCTCGCGCCCGGGCTTTCGCGCCTGACGGATATGCTGGCCGCGCCCCGCTTTACGTCAGCGGCGCTGATGCAGGAGGCGCAGGTGATCGACGCCGAATACCGGCTGCTGGCGCAGGACGCCGCCACCCGGCGCGAGGCGGCGCTGCTGGCGTTAATGGCGGGTGATGCGCGTCTCACGCGGCTGCGCATCGGCAATAAGAGAGCCTTCGGCGAAGATCCCGCGCGGCTGCGCGCGGCACTGACAGCCTTTCATGAGCGGCACTATCACGCCGGGAACCTGCACCTGTGGCTCTGCGGCCCGCAACCGCTGGAGACGCTGGAGAAGCTTGCCTGCGAGGCCGCCGCGCGTATCCGGCCGGGGGTGGCAGCGCCGCTCGCCATCAATGCCTGCACAGGCGCATCGGGCGCGCTGGCGCAACCGGGCTTTGCGCAACTGGAACTGAGCTTTTTGCTGCCTGCTGACGCGCGTCCGGCGCTGCGCCTGCTGGAGCAGTGCCTGCGCAGCGAAGCGCCCGGCGGGCTGATGGCCGCGCTGCGCGCGCAGACGCTCGCCGACGACGCCGCGCTTGAGGCCGATGCGCTGGATGACGACACGCTCTGGCTGCGGTTTTCTTTCGCGCTCGCCAGTGACGCCGTGAACCCGGCGCACCTGGAGGCGCTGGTGCGTCAGTGGATAGCGGCGCTTGCCGCGCTGCCGGAGGACGCGCTTTCGCCGCTGCTGCGCCTCGCCGACGAAGACGTTAACGCACTCGCGCCGATGGACCACCTGCGCGCCCGCGCGTTCGGCCTGCCGCCGGTGGAGGGCCACGCGCTGCGCCCGCTGCTGGCAGCCCTCCTGGCCCAGCGCCCGACGCGCCTGTGGCTCTCTCCTGAAGTGCACGGCGCGACGGTAACGACCCAGGGGCTGACGCTCACGACGTGCGATTTCCCGAATGCGCCGGATGACGCGCCGCCTGCGCCACCCTTTGCGCCCGCGCCGCACTTTCCGCCGCCGCTTTCCGTGGCGCTGCCGGGCGACAGCGCGCCGCTGGCATGGCGGCCGGAAGCAGAGAGCATCACGCTGACGCTTGAGCCCGCGCCGGGCACGCTGGTCAGCGATCGTCGCGGCATGGAGCTGCTCGCGCGCCTGCGTCCGCTTTGCGACCGGGCGCGCCTGAGCGGCGGCGCGCTGCGCGTCGGGACTGTTGAGGGGCGCTGGCGCATCGCGCTTTGCGGCGACGAGGCGCTGATGATGATGCTGGCGACCGAGATGATGACGTACCTGTGGGAGCCGGATGATCGCTACAGCGCCGAAGCCGGAAGGCTGGCGGCGCGCGCGCAGGCGCAGGAAGATCAGGCCATCGCGGTACGCCGGTTGCTGGCGCAGCTTCCCCGCGAGCTGCTGATGGCGACAGGCGGGCCCAGAGCGCAGGCGTGGCAGGCCACGCTCGACGGCGGCGGCCCGCTGCTGCGCGACGCGCTCGCGCGCCGCTTAACCGATTTCCCCTTTACGCTCGTCACCCCGACGCCGCCGCGCCCGCTGCCCGCGCCGCACCGTTTTACCCTGCCCGCAAACGGCACCGACAGCGCCCTGCTCCTTTTCGTGCCGCTTGTGGCCTCGCAGCGCGAGGCCGTCACTGCGCTTCACGCGCCGTTTTTCCAGCATATGCGGGTGGGGAATAATATCGGTTACGTGGCGCAGTGCCAGTGGCACACCTGCGCGGGCTACGAAGGGCTGCTGGCGCTGTTGCAGTCGCCGCATCTTTCACCCGATGCGCTGTTGCACGAAACCACCGCGTTTTTCGAACGCCAGGGTGAGGCGTGGCGCGCCCTTACGCAAAAAGCATGGGTCGGAAGTGTGGCGGGGGAAGGCGGGGAGCGATAAATCGCCGCCGTCGCCAGCGATGTCGATGCGGCCTGCGAGCAGGTCTATATCGCGTTTGGCGAAAAACAGGATCACATGGTGATTGATTGCATGGTCAAAGAAGGGAATGCCTGGAAAGTGCAGTCGGTGGCGAATGTGGCGTTTTCGCGTAATCTCCCTCGCCCGTCGCCGTGATAAAACCGCCTCCGCAGAGGCGGTTTCGCAGGCTTATTTCTTAAGATCCACCTGATAAAAAATATGTTTGCCGAACGGATCGACTTCATAACCGGTGACGTTTTTGCGTACCGGTTCGAAGATCGTCGAGTGGGCGATCATCACGGCGGGCATTTGATCGTGCATCATCTGCTGCGCCTCACGATAGAGCGCTTCACGCTTCGGCCGATCGCTGGTGGCTTTCGCCTCGCTGATAAGCTTATCGAACGGCGCATAGCACCACTTCGCGGAGTTCGAGCCGCCGTTGGCGGACTGGCAGGTAAAGAGCGGGCCAAAGAAGTTATCCGGATCGCCGGTCGCGGTCGTCCAGCCCATCAGCGCCGCCTGGTGCTCGCCGCCTTTCACGCGTTTTAAATATTCGCCCCACTCATAGGTGACGATGTGCGCCTTCACGCCGATTTTCGCCCAGTCGGCCTGGATCATCTCCGCCATGCGTTTGGCGTTCGGGTTATAGGGCCGCTGCACCGGCATCGCCCAGAGATCGATACTGAAGCCATCCGGCATCCCCGCCGCTTTCAGCAGCGCTTTGGCCTGCTCCGGCGCGTAGTCATAATCTTTAAGCCCCTGATCCGCGCTCCAGACTCCCGGCGGCAGAAGGTTTTTCGCGGCCGTCCCGGTGCCCTGGAAAACGGCGTCGATAATCGCGGGCTTGTTGATGGCCATCGCCAGCGCCTGGCGCACTTTGACGTTATCGAGCGGCGGTTTCTGGGTGTTGAACGCGAGGAAGCCGGTATTCAGCCCCGATTTGCTCATCAGCGTGAGATCCGGGTTTTGCTTCATGCGCGGCAGATCCGCCGGGTTGGGGAACGGCATCACCTGGCACTCGTTTTTCTCAAGTTTGGCGTAGCGCACCGAGGCGTCCGGGGTGATGCTGAACACCAGCCGGTCGAGCTTCGCTTTGCCCTGCCAGTACTGGTCAAACGCTGTAAACAGGATGCGTGAATCTTTCTGGTACTGCGCGAGTTTAAACGGCCCGGTGCCGATGGGGTCCATGTCCACGCGCTCCGGCGTGCCGGCTTTCAGCATCGCGTCGGCATATTCCGCCGACAGAATTGAGGCGAAATACCAGCCGAGATCCGCCACGAACGGCGCCTCCGGGTGGGCCAGCGTAAAGCGCACAGTGTGGTCATCCACTTTATCGATAGCCGTGATGAGCTTGCCGAACTCCAGGCTTTCAAAGTTGGAGTAATTGCCGTTCGAGACGTTGTGATACGGGTGTTTCGGATCCTTCTGGCGCATAAACGAGAAGATGACGTCGTCGGCGTTGAAATCGCGCGTCGGTTTGAAATATTTGTTGCTCTGGAATTTCACGCCTTTGCGCAGATGAAAGGTGTACGTTTTACCGTCGTCGCTGACCTCCCAGCGCTCCGCCAGGCTCGGCACGAGTTCGGTGGTGCCGGTTTTAAAATCCACCAGGCGGTTGTAGACCGGCACGGCGCTGGCATCGACGCTGGTGCCGGAGGTATACAACTGCGGGTTGAAGTTCTCCGGCGAGCCCTCAGAGCAATACACCAGCGTGCTCGCGCCTGCCGCGGCGCTGGTGGCAAGGGCGGCGAGCGCCAGCGCGTGAATCGTGTGCTTGCTAATCATCCTAATTCCTTTATGTTTTTTATTTCGTACCAAAGGAGCCTGACTCTTCGTCACTTCATCAATAACATTAAAATCACAACGCAAACACCTGATAACACAAATAAAGAAGGATCCACCATGCCATCACCGCTCGGCAGTCAATTAACCCGCCGCTTTTTTCGCTACCTGGCAATCACCAGCCAGAGTGATGCGTCCGCCACCACGCTGCCCAGCACGCCGGGCCAGCACGAGATGGCCCGCGCCCTCGCCGATGAGCTGCAAACACTGGGCCTCACGCACGTTGTTATTGATGAACACGCGACCGTCACCGCCGTGAAAAAGGGCACGGTGCCGGGCGCGCCGCGCATTGGTTTTATCACGCATATCGACACTGTGGACGTCGGATTGTCACCGGAGATTCATCCACAGATCCTCACGTTTACCGGTGAAGATCTCTGTCTGAACGCCAGAGAAGATATCTGGTTGCGCGTGGCGGAACACCCGGAGATAACCGCTTACCCGAACGAAGAGATTATTTTCAGCGACGGCACCAGCGTGCTCGGCGCGGATAACAAAGCGGCGGTGACGGTGGTGATGACGCTGCTGGAGAACCTGACGCCTGAGATGCGCCACGGCGATATCGTGGTGGCGTTTGTGCCGGATGAAGAGATTGGCCTGCGCGGCGCGAAGGCGCTGGATCTCGCGCGCTTTGACGTGGATTTCGCTTATACCATCGACTGCTGCGAGCTGGGCGAAGTGGTGTATGAGAACTTTAACGCGGCGCAGGCGGAGATCCGCTTTACCGGCGTGACGGCGCACCCGATGGCCTCGAAAGGCGTGCTGGTGAACCCGCTGCTGATGGCGACCGATTTTATCAGCCACTTCGACCGCCAGGAGACACCGGAGCACACCGCCGGGCGCGAAGGCTATGTGTGGTTTAACGGAATGCAGGCGAGCCAGAACAGCGCGACGCTGAACGCCAGCATTCGCGATTTCGACCTCCAGGCCTTTGAGCGCCGTAAACAGCAGTTGCATGACGTAGCGGAAAAAATCGCCGCCGCGCACCTGACCGCGAAAGTGGAAATCACCATCAGCGACGTTTACAGCAATATCAGCAACGCGATTGGCGACGACCGCCGCCCGATTGACCTGATTTACCAGGCGCTGGAGGCGCTCGACATTGCGCCAAAAACCATTCCGATGCGCGGCGGCACTGACGGCGCGGCGCTCTCCGCCAAAGGCCTGTTAACGCCGAACTTCTTTACCGGCGCGCATAACTTCCATTCGCGCTTTGAGTTTCTGCCGGTGAAATCGTTTGAGGCGTCGTATAACGTGGCGCTGAAGATCTGTTTGCTCGCGGCGGGGTAATCTCGGGACTTAAGATGACGCAGGCCTGACCCGGTTCACGCCGCGGTTGCCTGCTTCATACCCCAAAAACGTGCCGTTTAACGCATCGATATAAAAACGCACCGGCGTCGAAAAGATAAAATCCATCCACGAGCCGGTTTCTGCCATACCGTCGTCGAGCGTCGAAACGATAAAACAGGGCGTTTCATCAAGCCGGCCTTTCGTTACCGTCAGGTTTTTCTCATTCCAGCTTAAGCGATACTGTTTCGCACAGGCTTTTGCGATGCGCAGGGCTTCGTATTTACTGATCACTGTTGCAGGCCATCCAAACCTTATCGGGTTATATACTATGCCAGGCCGCTGCGGTTTGCCGTCACGTTGTTTCAACGTGTCATACAGCGCCTGCATGTTCAATTATTCCTGAATGACAGTTAGCCCTTGCCCCGTTGTAAATGTTGATTCGTACTGACGCGCCTCTTTCGCGTTGATAACGGTCGCAATCAGCACCGAGTAAGATTTTCCTGCAACGAAGTGAAACCCTTTAACGGGTAAACACTCCCCGGCGGAAACCCAAACCGGGTGAGCAACGTCATAATGAAGAATAGTGCTGGATGGCCTGGCGCTTTCCATGATTTCCATCCAGTCGAGCCTTTAGCCCTGTTGTGCCGGCACGCGGATGCAGATATTTCCCCTGACCGCTGTCACGCTGGCCGTATGCCTCGGCGGCAACGTGACACAGCCTGCCAGCATAAAGAACAATACCGATATACACAGGCCTCTTCGGGTCATGAGCGCTTTCTTTCGTAAATAATTTCTTCTGACCTGCGCCACATACAAAGGCCGGAAGACACCGGCTTTATCAGTTGCAGCCCGTTGATTATCCATAAAGCCAGTGGCCCGCCTTTGCGGATTCAGCAAGCATACGCAGCGTTAATGGCGCTGGCGCAACGCGCTTTATTCGCATTGAGGCGGGAAGCAGAGGCTTCATAATATTTATTAAATCACTATGCTCCAGCCAACTGAAAATATAAAAAGCATTCATAAAATATATGAACGATTCCACTAACAGCATTGATTAATAGCATTAGCATTGAATGCTGAACGGTATAATACCCTTTTAAAGAATGACAAGAATCATATTTCTGTTCACTCCCGCTGCCTACCATCCCGGAAATAACGGATTGTCAGGCAGGCAGGGAGAGAATGAGTAGTATGGCCAAGAGTGGCGATAGAGGTAAAATTATCTGCGTAACAGCATCAGCGCCCGTCTCGCCCCAGGAAGGACAGCGATCAGAATAAGGAATCTGCAAAAATGAAGAGGATCCTGGCAATAATTCCGGCGTTAACGATAGCTACCGCTTCGCTGGGGGCAGATGAAAAAGACATTACTTCTGACAACGCCGTCGACCAGTGCTTAGATAAGTATTACGAATTCAGCAGCGAGTGTCTGGAAGATCTCAATGAGAAAACCGAAGCCGAACTCAAAAAGGCGTATGAGACGAAGCTTAAAGCGCTGGAGCGTGTTGATTACACCAAATGGTGGATGGGCGATGAAGACCGTAAAAAAAAGATGATTGAGGCCTTTCGCAAAAGCCAGCGTGACTGGCTGACCTATCGGGACAGTTACTGCGAGGTAGCGACTATCGGCGAGCAGGAAACGCATTTTATTGGCGCAGCGTGGACAGGCTGTACCATCAAAATGAACAAGCGGCGCATCAAAGAAATACAGTTAACTGTGGTTGAGACGACACGGTGAAAGATGATGCCTGAGCGCTATCCCAACGGAGCCTGATAAAGAGATGAAGTTAATAATGGCACTTCACATCGCGGTGCTTTTTATTCCTGCTGCCGCACAGGCCGTTTCTTTTCAGTTTGGTAAAGAACTCGCTCCCTGCTTTTCTCTGCCGGAATATGCAGAAGACGGGAAAAGCCAGTCAGAATGCAAAGCGCAGGCGAGAGAACGTTCGGATGAGGCGCTCAGTAAAACCATAGAACGGCTCTATAAAGCGATCGATAACAATTATGACGATCCCTTCAAATTAAACGATTTGGGAGGCGTGACGATGAGTGCGGTCTTCCGTGAAAGGTTTGCGCGCTCACAAGTGCTCTGGCTGCAATCCAGAGAGACATTTTGCGCGGCGCGCTTCTCTTGTCGGGGAATGGGCACTCACGCAGTACGACATTGAGACTCAGTGTGTTATCGACATGAATCATGCACGGCAGCATGAGATTGAAAGTCTGTACGGACTAACTCCCTGATACTTACGCTCTCTACAGACTGCGTGTAACGCCGGGATAAAGGATAAAAGTAAAGGAATTATCGCAATGAAAAAAATCGTTTTTATCATTTCTGCGCTGCTGGTCAGCCACGCTTCGCTGGCGACTGAGACAGCAAACGTAACGCGAAACAATGAAGTGAAAGCCTGCGAAGATCAATATGGCGACGAGAACAGCGAATGCTTAGGCGACATTGATGATAAATCCACCGGGGCGCTTAATAAGGCCTATGCGGACAAACTTAAGGAGATGGAGAACTTTGATTACACTAAATGGTGGATGGGCGATGAAGACCGCAAAAAACGGATGATTGAATTATTCAAAAGAAGCCAGGCCGAATGGCTTAAATATCGCGATGATTATTGCGGCGTTGCAGTGGCAGAAGCAGCGAGCACGCATTACCTGGGGAATGCCGCCACGGCCTGTAATATCAATATGAACAGTCAGCGTATAAAAGAAATACAGATGCTTCACATAACGAGCCTGGAATAAAAGGTGTTTAATCCCTTTCTGATTATTGCCTTGTACTGGCGCGCCAGATAAACAAAGGCCGGGATCCCCCGGCCTTTTTGTCAGTTCAGCGACATGACGTGCTGCCCGGCCCAGTCTTCATAACCCTCCTCAGTGCGCACAAAACAGGGCGCTCTCACAAATTCCACCAGATGATTCACGAGATCAAACAGCAGCCCCGTGAGCGTTTCCGCTATTTCCGGCGGGTGCGCGCGGCTTATTAACGCCATGTTCAGTGCTTTACAGTAGCGGCTCAGCATCTGCGCGTCGCTGCCGATGCAGAACGGCACCTCTGAAGGGAGCGTGTCGGCCGTCAGTGAAGCAAACAGATGCGCCGGCACCGGTCTGTCGAGCGCGGCCGCGAGGGATTCCAGCATCAGCGCCAGTCTCCCGGCCAGCGCCAGAAACAGCGTCGCGTCCTTACACTCAATCAGTTCGCTGACCGTCTCTTCACACAGCGTGGCGAGCGTGAAGAAATCCATTTCCGCCGTGATCGGCCCTTCGCACAGCGTATGCAGGCTCAACATTCTGGAATGCGCCGACGGCGGCATCGGGGTGGCGGGAGCGTTCAGATTGAGATTATGGCCCTCATTTTCAGGGCGTGCGGGTGTGTTACTATTGACGTTAGCCATAGCGTTACTCCATTTAACGTTTGTGGTCAGACGCTCCGGTTGTGTTGCAGCACACCGGAGCGTTGTTTCAATAGGTCACCCATGCTAGGGTGTGTACCTATTGCAATTATATTCCTCCTATAGGTACACACATGTCAACTATACAACGTGACAAACAACCCAAAGGAAACGGCAAAGCCCCTGCTTTTCAGATTAGGATTACCCCTGAACTTAAAGCACAGTTTGAGGAAGCTGCAAAGGCGCAGGGAATGAGCCTTGGAAACTGGTTTAAAAACCTGGGGCGAGAAGAATTGAAACGTCGGGGGAGCACGCCAAAAGGATAATCAACTTTCGTTGTTATTTAGTATAAAAACGTGATATTAATCGCCACGGATGCCCTCCCTAAACCTATATTCTGACAGGTTCTCTCATTAGTCCTGCTCGGTTCGCTCAGCACTCTTTCCCGCTATCTCACAGCCCCATAAAGATCTTGCAAAATCCTTAAACACCTCCTGCTACAGGCCAAAAATTTTTAAATTTCCCTGGCAATCTTAGATCTACTCGAGAGCCTTAAGAAAACGGCGGCCTAAACCAGGCATGTTCAATTAAAAACTTTGCTTGATTACATACGTGCGTTGAAGCGAATATCACGGGGGCTCAATGCCCCCTTATTCGTATAACCATCTTCCCGCTTTTGCTGACTGGATAAACATATCAATGGTGAATTCTGGAACATCCACGGGTTCAGGCTTTTTGAATGGGTTCCATGAGAAATTGACTGTGGGATAGTAGGTCTCAAGATGGAAATTCGACATATCGACGTTGAACTCTTTCGAGTAATCTTCTATTAACTCTTCAACATCATCCTGATCTAACCGTACATCAAAATGAATGCTCGACTCTGCCGTATAGGTATCGTATTTCTTTTTCCTGAACAGGTATGAACCACTACGAATAGTGAACATCTCAATCACGCGTTTTTCGATATCTTCTACCATAATTTATCGTTGCCTCGTGCGATGGTGTTATATTCAGTAATCGTGTTGTAGACGATCTGCGATACATCAGCGACAAGAATCACTTCACCTATGAGGGGAATAGTTCGCCCTACCCACGTTCCGATTTTCCTCACCATCCTACGTTTTACCGTCCACGGAGTATAACCGCCAATCCACGTAGGCATTTTTAATCCAAACGGAAACAATCGATTACCAAATACCCGCCTTACACCCTTCGATAGTCTGGACGTTCCAGGTATCGCCGTACCTGGCTTAGTCCGTGTTGTCTGGTCATTCATACCAGCATAAAGAGCATAGACAGAAACGACATCTTTGATACCAAACTGATCGGCAGTATTGAAGACAAAGACCATGAAAAAGAGTTCAGAGGCGGTCAGGTTTGAACGCCCCGCATAGAAATATGTTCCGTTGAGTTGTTCGACTGTATCCATGTCATAATCCCTTATCGCTATGGGTTATTTGCAATAATAAAAGAGGATTTTCATAAAGCGCCCTTAAAAGATGACGTTAGCCGCTCGCGCTAAATTTAGAGTTAAGGGTTCAAGTGATATGTCAGAGGGTCCAGCCATCCTTTCAGCTTCAGGAGTGGCATAATTTAATATGTTGTGCGCGCCTGAGCCTATATAACGCAAAGGGATTTACCAGATGTATCAAGATACAATAATTGAAGATGCAATCCGTAAGATCTTTGACGCTAACTAATCGATTTTTTAGAAGTGGTATTGATAATAGGAACAAATATAAACAAATAACCTCATGCTTTTTAAGCATTTATAAAGCAACACAATCAAAGATCCCCCCAAAAGTACCCCCAAACTCTTGTCTGCTATACTTTCAATTCACTCTTCGATTACACATCTAACTTCATTTTTGGATAAGTAACTCCAACTTAGCTCATCTCCTTACTCTATGTTAAAAGAAAAATCTGAGATGATTTATTACAGCCAACCATAACAACAAAAACACTTGCCCCCAGCTTCAGAGGAAATTAGTTGTAATCAGTTCGTCAACAGAACGCTTTTTGGGAGTAGCGACTCATTGAACTTATGTAGGAAATAACTAAAATCATAATCTTTTAATAAGGGGGGCAGCAGGTCAATCACGGAATGTATTAACGAGTTGAATTTTAACAAAAATGGCCCGTGTGTGGGCCATTATTTTTTGACGATGCTGAAAGAAGGAATCTCAAGAAGAGGCAGAAGCAGTGGTTTAATGCCCACACGAGTGGATAACCCATACACCTGTTCACGAACATATGGATAAATGATAAGAGGAGCATTAAATTCAGCCCAATGAGGGATGTGTTCAACAGCGAATTCTTCAGTATCAACTGTAAAAACGCCTCCCACTTCAACCCATATAGAGACAGGTTGGTTCTCATACTCTTCGTTATCAGCCTCAGAATTATCTTCATCTACAGCAAATCTACCAGCACGAACCCTCATACTGACATGTATAGTTGATGTAGCTGTATCAAAATCTGAATGGCCTGCCTCCATAGCGTAGCTACCGGCTTGATAGTCTGCCGAATGTGCAGTCTTAACGTCATGCACTTCAATACTCAGCTTCAAAACTTGCAACGAACGGAGCTGCACTGCATGCGCTCGAAATGACTTATTTGACATTAGGCCGCCAGTGCAAATTCAGGTTCTGATTCAATAGCTAAAACCGTGTCAGTGTTCAAGGATTTAGCAGCATTCAGCTTCACAGTAGCAAACAAAGTTACCAGATCTTCTGTCATGACTTCTGAAAAGTGCAAAGACAAAGGTTCCAGCATGTTCACATCAAAATCTTTGAACTTTTCGCTTTTTTTCAAAAAAGAGAAAACATCCCCTTCTCTAGATTCCCTAGCTTCTTTAAGGAACTCTTCAGGTGTTAAAGACAAGATGTCTTGTAACGCCGCGTCCAATGCAGCCTTCATTCTACGGTTCATAGTGGAACCCCTCTAATTTTTAGTTATAGCAAGATAATCCAGATTTCTAACTATCACAGCGAACGGCGCTCCAACATACCCAGCCAGTTGGTCTGGCATTTTAGGTGGTTGCTGGACGGTAGCTAACACTACGCCAACTGATATGCCTTCAGTTTCTTCAGTTCGATTGATGAGCATTTGGTGTACTGCACAAATGAGATCTTCTCTCTCATCAACATCCTGGGCATTTATAGTTGGCCAAAGACCATCGAGCGCTCTTCTTAAAGTTACTCTAAACTCGGGACTTTCTAGGTTTAAAACCTCTTCATCAGGTGCCTTGACGTACCCCCAAAGTACAGCGCAACCTTTGTCAGCTTCGTCTGAATACTCACCTCTTTTTTCAGCAGCAGCAAACCAACTTTCTGCAAGTTGAGTTGCATATTGGCATCCTTGTTCAGCAGCATGCCAAAGATAAGCTCCCACACCGCGCCGACCACCGTCTCCAACTCTGAAACCATGCTCCAGAATTGATGCAGCTCTTGAGCAGCAAGTTCCATGGGAGCCATGTGCTTCGAAGAAGGTAGTTTCAACTGATTCATCATTAGCGGCTTGATCGGAAACTAAACTTAACATATTCATTTAGTTACCATTTATCCGTTTCTTAGTGTTCTTAGCCAACTAACTGAACCTTCTTCAGTGGACGTTAGTAGACAAACTATAGGACAAGTTTATCCGATTATAAAAACAACACAAGCTATCTGATGAATAGGCTGATCCCGTTTTTAAGTAGCTAGGTCAGTAAACAACAATTACTTACTGAAGCAACTGTAACTTAGAGCGCGTTCTGCCAAAAATCCCCACTGGCAGTGCCGGTGGGTGACAAGTTTTGACAACTCAATCTGAACGCCAGCTTCCGGGTAAACTGGAACATCGATCTGCAAGAGGCTCGGGGATGGTTGCAAAGGGGGTGTGCTTAACACCTCCCCTTCACGGGTTCGTGTACCTGAAGTTTTCTGAAGCGGTAGCGGTTGACACTTTCCCCCTAGTTTTCCCTAGTAAGGCATAACAAACCATAACAGGCTGACACCTGCCCTGCTTCGCATCAGCCCTTTACACGTTGGCTGCAGCTGTTATGCGTGAGCGTTAGGATCCGTTAGGTTGGGTTGACGCTTTTCCCTATTTTTCACGGAAAAGTGTCAAGTTAGCGTGGTGCCGATAATAGGAGTCGAACCTACGACCTTCGCATTACGAATTATAAGAACCACCTTGTAACACAGTAACTTACCGCGTCATACCTGCGCTCACACGTCCCATGACGCAAAAACATGCAAAGCTGTGCAAACCGGTGCAAAGCCTTGCGTGTCTCACTTCTGTCCCACTACCCGTCGATCGATGACCCGTCCGATGCTAGACTCTTCCCCTTCAAATCTAACGGACTTAGATATGCTCAAGCTGTTTACGAAGTACGCCTCTGTGGGCGTGCTCAATACCCTCATCCATTGGGTGGTGTTCGCATCCTGCTTCTATGCGCTAGGCACAAGCCAGGCTCTGGCGAACTTCAGCGGATTCGTTGTTGCGGTCAGTTTCAGTTTCTTCGCTAATGCTCGATTCACCTTCAACAGTTCTACAACCACGACGAGATACATGCTTTACGTGGGTTTCATGGGAACGCTTAGCGCGGCTGTCGGATGGGCTGCTGATAAATGCTCTCTCCCGCCAGTTGTATACGGTGTTGCTGGCGGAGTGTCTGACAGAGAAGAAATGAAAAAGGCCCCGTGAGGAGCCTTTCAACTACAGCAACATTGCGATTACTGTAAAAGCGATATCGGTAGCGACGCCACTGGAGTTAAATGTAGATACATTCGCAGTACTACTCCCTGTACCGGCACTCGATACAGATATCCCCCCATTGTTAGCGTCATGAAATCTTGTCATAAATACCGCCTTGTCTAATACGGCATTAGATACTATAGAATAGGTACCGGTGCCTGTTTTTTTTACAGATATAACGTTATTACTACCCGCGTCAGATAGCACCCCGTCAGCCCCAACACGGGCCGTAAACAAATGGCCTCTTGTGTTTTGTACGCCAACAACTGTAGGCGTAACAGCCCCGCCTGTTAAAACATTGTTTTCGTTTATAAATTTAACACGATCTGCCATCCCGCTAGCCCATACAAAACCAACAAAAGCTACATCGGGGCGATTTACAGGGTCTTCTACGTAAGAACCTCCAACCAAAAATTGGTTATCGGTCATAGTTAGCTTAAAATACGCGCTGCCGGTGGGTGTTATGCTACTGGTAGTGTAAACACGACCGCTGTAGACGTTAGCGCCTGTTTTTGCGAAGTTACAGTTTCGAATGCTGTGCTGGCAATATGCATTTAAGTCATAAGCAAAAGCAATATCACGCATGTTGTTATTTTCAAAATAACAATTCCTGATATCAGTACCTATGCCGCCGGCGCCACCGACCCGCCGCGCTACGATACAGGCAACACCGGAGGTATCTCGATTGCCGTTTGCCTCGAAAGCACAGTTATCTAGTACAATCTGATGAGACTCTACCATTTGCAAACAGAACCGCCAACAATCAATGAAATCAACGCGTTCTAAGGTTACGACATTCACGCCCGTTTGTGTGTTTTGCTTTCGGAACAACATGCCCTCGATGCTACTAGTTATACGAGAGTCTCTTATGCTTCCGTACAGGGAATCCTCAATAATAATGCTTCGATAAAGGTTATTTGAAAAAATATCTTCGATAACGAACCCCATCATACGCTGCATAAGGAAGAAAGTTCCGGTATTAGCGTTTGCGCCTGCCGTTGTGCCGTTTCCCCGGATGCTAAGACCCGAGATATGGAATTTATCAATCTGGAAAGAGGAAGTATCAATACTGCCAGTTATCTTAAATGCGACTCCATTGCCAGGGAACCCGCCGCCTGCAACATCCTGGATAAGTATTGTTCTTTTAGCACCGGCCCCAATAATATTACCGCCACGAACAGCATTAGCGCCAACGCCAGAAACATAATCATAAGTAACTAACTTATCTAGTACAAATTCACCGGCGGGGATATGTAAATCTAGCTTTAATAGCTTGGCTTTATCTAAAGCTTTCTGGATTACATCGGAATGCTTGTCTAAAGCAGCCGGCGCCCACCATGAGAGGTCTATACCCCTGGCGGTCTTAATGTCACTGCGCACCCAGCATCCAGTGCCTGAAGGGTCTGATTCGCCTGCGCCATTTATAAAATCAATAGCATTCGCGTATGGTACCGTTGGAGAAATATAAATCGCGCCATCGTGTAACGATTTTGGAGATGCGGAATCATAATAGAAATCCCCGGCACCTACTGTTGAGACGGCGTACCAGCCGCGAAGACGCACTTTCTTTTTGTCAGTTGGAGTTATTTTTGAAAAATCAGCAACAGAGATTAACTCACCAATTAAGGAGAATCCGTCACTACTCGCCAGCGCTGACCTTAACGCTGAATCCCCAACGCTTATCCATGCCCCTACACCCGTTCCGCCTGTAGATGCTGGCGTAGATCCGGCAGGAACAACCTTGGGCAGCGCACCATCCCAGCGGTAATATTCACCGTCCGTCATGTCTTTCAGAACCTGATTGGGCAGCGTTAATGTTGTACCGGCCTGGAATGTGCCGACAGGAATCCATCCGTATTGCGCGATAGCCTGCTGCGCCAGCCAGCGCAGCCCCTCAATGGTGTAATGCTCGTTACCGAAACGGTCTATGTACGTAGTGACAAGAGAGGTAACAAACTCGTCGATTTTCCCTGCGTTAAATTTAAGATCGCGCGGGGACTCGCTTGGTACTGGATTATTAGTAGGTTGCGTAGCCATATTTTTTCCATAAAAAAACCCGGCGCGTTGGCCGGGTTGTGATGGTTGAATGGGTCTTATGAGTAGATAGAGTCGCTGTATTCTGAGACTGTCAGTGAGACGGTGTTATCGGTATTTGGCTTGATGCTGTTTACCGTCCACAGCTGGCTGTCCAGTTCTTCTACTGTCGCAATTAGGTAGCGCGACGGAAGCTGCACAGTGTCTCCATCCCAGATATTGAGCTGAATGTTTGGTATTGCCGCGGTGAATCCGTATTTGGTGTCCGTTCGAGGCGAAGCTGGGTAGCGTAACGTCGGATTTCCCATGCTGTCTGTGACCAGCACATACATCGAGCCGGTAAATGTAATTGGCTCGCTGGTATCGAAGTTGTTCCCTGCGCGCCCGGTGATATACCCCTGCTGCTGGTTGCTGTCGTAGATGTCCGGCATCTGAATGACGCTACCCACCTGGATAATGCCATCTTCGAAAACTTTTGCGTTCATCTTCACACGCGAGTAAATCAGCCGCTTAACTTCCCTCATCGCCCTCTCACGCGCCTGATACTCGTTGCGGAATCCGACAATCTCCAGTTTGTTGGGGTTCTCTGCTTCCTGCTCGACGATAGCGCCGTTCAGCACGCGGTAGTTGATGTACGTCTTATTGTTGGTGGTCGGGTGGACATAGGACACCTGCACACCGTCATAGCCACCCGGTAGCGTGGCTTCGTACGTCATTTTGTACTCGTCCGTCTTCATGTTGGCCCGGTTGAATACTGCCGCCGGATAATCGACTTTCTGGTCACGTGTGAATGTAAGTACACCGTCGTCCCAATAAGCAACCACCGATGCCGCATTACAGATTGCCTGCACGCGGTCACCGAGCGAGTCGTTTTCGTCGTCAAAGGTGTAGTCGAAGTAGCCCAGGCGCTCATCTGGCAGGCTTTCAGCAATAGAGTACAGCCCGTAAAGGTCAATGCTGCTGACCGACTGCTCGCCCATGATGAGCCAGGTATGCGCCACAGCATCAGCGAATGATCGCGATGGACGCAGCGTGTAATCCACAGCCTGAGTGTTCAGGTCGTAAGTTATGGTATGGCGCGTTACGAGAGCGTTATATTTGCGTTCGCGACTTCCCAGCGCGTTTTCTGTCGCCCGAACTTTGACACGTACCAGCGTATCAGTAGGATGAACAACGTTCGTTCTGATATTAATGGCGTGGATTTCTTCAACTTTTAGCACCGAGGCATCGCTGGAGTTATCAGTGCGCTGAAAGCTGATCGCATATTTACCGAAGCCACCTGACGGGGTTATCTTATCTGTGCGATAAAAAACTTCGCTCGTATGGTCGTGAGGAGTCCCCTGGTAATACGTGAAAGTTTGGGTCGTGCCGGGTATCTGGTTGTAATTATCGTCGATTTTCCAGATAACAACTTTCCAGTTCGTCTGTTTTTTACCGCCCAGGCTCGACTGCGTGTGTAGCCAGAGCTGAGAAGATTCAACTGGCGAGAAGAATGGCCCCACAACAAGCGCTTCGTTGTCGTTGAGAATGAATTTCGTGGTGTTGATGGTCGCCGTCGCCGGTATGTCCTGCGGTCCCTGCAGGTCGCTCATCGTAAACGTGTACCAGCGCACCGGGTTAACCACAGCGCCGTCGTTCGTTTCTACCGCGGAGATCAGCGTCCCTGAGAATGTCGCGTCAGTCGTTACTGATCCGGATGCCGTGTTGTACGTCACGTTGATGGTGAACGTCACAGCATGCGGTAGCACTAACCCCATGAAGTAATCGAAGTCGGATTGCTTCACGATTTTCATGGCTATCTGGCCACCGGAATATGTCCCGCTGACGACTGTGTTTGCCGTCGCCGTTTCTATCGGGAAATCTCCCGCTTCGTTCTGCCCAGGCACCTCCTGTCCATCTACGTCATCGAAGCCATATCCCTCGACGATTTGGGGGATGACTTCACCGGGCTGATAAAACTGATATTCAGCCCCAGCCAGTGAGCCCAGACTCGATTCAGAGTAGCGCACAGACTCATAATCGTACTTACCGATTCCGACGCACATCCATTCTGTCACGTACTTCAGTCCGCCATCTTTATCATTCTGACGCACATATTCGAAAACAGATTCCTGAATAAGGTCAGGAAATGACCTCACCTGACCATAAATATCCGGCTTGGCTTTATAGACGCGCGCGGTATTAGTCTGTCCTGTAAGGCTATTATTTGGAGAATCTACTGTATTCCCGCCAGTGTTTGCGATAGCTGGCTTTGGCGCAAGAAAGGAAAAAACCTGCCCAACCACTTTAAAGATAGGGCTAAGAATATCTTCTACGATGCCCTTTGGCTGGTCGAAGATCTGGATTTTGTCCAGCTCGCTCAGCTCAAACGCCAGCTCATCGTCGTCACTCAGCTTCACGCCGTTGCGGATGATAAGCAGGTCACGGTGAAAGGTGGCGTCATTGGCCGCCAGCCAGTCATAAAAAAGGGTGCCATTTGGCACCCTGTAGCGTTCTTTTGGCGTTCCCGGGAAACGACTTAATTCAATCAGAGCCATATTCGTAGAATTCCACTTTGGTAAATGCGCGTTGAATGACCAGCAAAGAGTCTGCACGCACGCTTCCGTTCTCGCCGCGAGAGTGCAACGCTTGCCTGTTGAGCACCAGTCCAACATGCGCCGGTTGCGCACCTCGGTATCCCACGAATATCCCGCCCTCAACAGGCTTCTCGACCTGACGCCAGAATACGACGTCGCCCTGATAACAGGTGAAGAAGTCCTCCCCGGCTTCGTAGTCCGGTGTCTGGTGTAGCTCAATACCGAGCACGTGGCGGTAATAGAGAACAACCAGTCCCCAACAGTCTACTTTCTCGAACGAGCAGGCGCGGTTCGCCCAAGGCACGCCAATAACCCGCCTGACGAACTCAGAGGTACTGAAGCCCTGTGTATTCTTGCGGATCATAAAGTCGGCCTATATTGTTGTTTAACGGGTTAGTTACTGAGAGAGTCACTGATGCAGCATCTGCGTCGATATCTACCGTTTTGACGTACAGTTGCCACGACTTAATCGGCGCAGACACATCTCCACTGTCGAATATCTGCCGCGTCGCTGTGATTGCCGTCAAGCGAGATGCCCCCTTCCACTTCTTCATCAGCGCTTTGATGTCCGATGAAAGGCGGCCAAGTTTCACAGTGGCGTCAATCACAGGAGTCCCGCTCTGCTGGCTCTCTTCAATCTCGAAACGCGCAGGCTTGTACACCTGGCCGCCAAGCGTTTTGTCGAAGAACTGCTTGTCTACCAGGCGGACGTATCCGAATGACGGGTGATAGAACGTGATTGTGTCGTATAGGCCGCGCGTCGGTCGCTGTTGCTTATAAGCTCTGAAGGTAGGCATTACGGCACCCTCGGCAGAGATTCCGGATCACGATTATCCGGATAACCGGTCACAACAATATCCAGCCAGCTATTCCAGGGCGGCGGTAGCTCAACAATAATGTCGTCAAATTCGTCGTCAGGGTTATAGAGGTGGTTGGCGATAACAGTGCCTGTCCATGTAACCACTCCGCCGTCGATACTGGTTTGCACCGGCATCTGTGTAAAATGCAACTCCTGAACCTGCAAGCCACTGCCGCCGATGTTGATGGGCATGCGAAACCAGTTAACACCGCGATTCAGGTAGTTCGGGCTGCGCAGCCACTGCTGGAAAGCCCGCTCTTCATCAAGAGTGAAAATCCACGTCAGTGACCATGTGGTTTTGAGGTCGTCAGTAAGGTTCTGGAAAATAGCCGGGCCGACTGCTGGCTGGTCAGTCTGGAACCCGGTGTCTAGCGTCATGTTTTTGCTGGCCTTCTGCGCCAGCGGCAGCCAGTCAGGATAGTCGATAATAGCCATCAGCCCTGCCCTCTTGGCGTGCGTTTAACGTTCATGTTGCTGGTTATGGCGTTGCTGATTGGACCGCCATTGTTCAGGTCGGCGACGATAACGTCGACAGTAAGTCCTCCATTGCCGTCAGAAGTGGCCTGTGCATCTACTGATGAACCGTTATAGTTCTGAACATTTACAACGACGTTGATGCCTCCGCCTGCCTGCATATCCTTATTGCTGATCACCCTGCCGTTGTCGCCCGGAATCATATATTGCTTCCCGGTACTGGCCTGGTAAATCTCCGGCTTCCCTTTCTCGCCTACCTGGTAAAGTCCACCGGCACTCACCGGCCCACCGTTGTAGCGCATACCAGCTAAGGCCAGCCCTGATGCCAACCCGACCGTTGAAGTAATGCCTGCAGCAGCAGGAGCGGCATTACCGCCAAGAGTTGCCAATGAAGCCATTGCGGCTGCCGGTGCCCATGCAGAGGCAACCAGAGCGGCCTGAGCTATTGATGCAGCAGATGAAGCTGCACCTATAGTTTGACCAATAATCATGTTCTTCAGTGCTTCAACACCAACCTGAACCATACTGTTAATAACGCTGTTCAGAATGGTGTTACCCAGTGATCGAAGCGCGTCCTGAGCGCTCATCGTACCGGTAAGGAGCCCAGTAAGAGCGTTTGAGGCGTTGCCAGCGAATGCATCAACGGCACTCGTTAACATGTTGTAGCCAAGGCTCTGCTGGCTAAGAAGCTCCCACTGAGCAGCAATGCGTTCCTGCTCATACTTACGATCAGCGGCTGCCTGTAAAGCAAGTGCGTTCTGATGTGAGATAACCCCTTGCTGCTCGAATTGCTGAATGAGAGCAAGTTTTCTGGTGTTTTCATTTACTAACTGCTGAACTGGATCAACACTGCCTGCAGCTTCCTGTTGCGGCGTAACTGCTTGCTGAGCGCGTATTTTGGCGAGGTTAGCTTGGTGCTCAGCCTCAAGCCTCTCTGAAGTTTGATTATATTGTTCCTGACTTATTTTTTTCGCAGACAATGCAGTATTAAGGTCTTGCACGTCTTGCTTATAGCTGGCGTTCTCTCGCGCTTCCGGGAGTAGCTTCTCAGCGGCAGCCTGTGCCTTAATAGCATTGGCTGTATCCCATTTTGTCGCAGCATACTGCCTTGCCTGTTGGATTTGAGCCTGGGTAGCGCCTTTCCCAAGTGAAAGCTCAGCATTTAGCATTGCCTGCTCTCTGCTCAATTCACCAGTTGAGTCGGCAGCAAGTTGAGACTGCTGCTTTAGCGCCTCAAGTTTCTGCGCTATCGACTCCGCCTGGCTGGCTGACTGCTTGCCCTCTTTGTTACTTTGCTTTCTTGCTTCAGTTACCCGGTATGTCTCGGCATACTCGTCCTGAAGTGCCTTCACACGTTTCTGGTCAGTAATCCCGGCATCGGCTGCATCATATTGAGCCTGCAGCCGTGCGCGAGCCTCACCTTCAAGCTTGGCTAGTGCTAATCTGCGTTCCGAGTTTTTGACGAGCTTTTGGGTAGCAGCATCATCACCCTTGGACTGAGGTGCAATGAATTTTTGACTCTTTTGAGCTTCAGCTGCCGCCTTTGCTCTTATGTGGGCTATCTCTCCCTCAACTATTTTTAGTTTATTTGCCGCCTCATTTCTTCGAATTTGGTAAATAGACTCTGTCTCATACCATCTTATTGAATCGCTAATTTCCTCATTGTATTTCTTCTGATCACTAATTAGCTTATTCATCCGAGATGATTCGCCAACGTTGCTATTATAGAAGTTGAGGTTATCTGCTACGCTTTGCATTAAACCAGCCAGCGTGGAAGTTAAACCTATGGCTTGATTCAAGTCATTAATTGCGTTCCTAAATGCAACATCCAAGCTGTTCTTTGCCCTGCCTATACTTACAGGCATTTTTTCGAACTCTTCATTAACTTTTGAAGATTGCTGCTGGATTGCATTGAGGGCATCTTGAGCAGTTAACTTCCCTTCAAGCATTCTCTGTCTCAACTGCCCTATAGAAATACCTAGGCCTGCAGCGATTTGTCGCGCAAGCTCCGGCATCTGTTCCAGAATGGAGTTGAACTCTTCTGCCCTAACTATCCCGCCTGAAATGGACTGGCCGAATTGACGCAAAGCATTGGCCATCTCTTCAGTGGATGAGCCACCAATAGATCCTATTTTCTGAAGGGTGGTAGTCAGCGCTAAAATCTGTGAGTTTGTTGCTCCGGTCTCTTTTAATGCTGAGGTCAGAGATTCCCACAGTCGCTCAGTCTCGCTAAGGCTGTTACCGGTCTGCGATGAAATAGAAGACAACGTGGCCATGGTCTTTTTGGCCTCATCAACGCTTGAGCTAAGGCGAGAAATCCTAGCCTGCAATGTAATCATTTCATCGCCGATTTCTATAATCCGCTTTGCGGTCTCGATAGTAAAAGCGCCTGCGATGGCAATGCCAACCTTGTTTAATGCCCCCTCAAAACGACCAGCGGATTGAGATGACTTATTAAAACTACCGTCCATCTGGTCAAGGCGCTGGTTAACTTTTTGCTGCGCTGCAATGAGTTGAGCAACATCCATTTCCACTTGGTAGACGATGTTACCTAACTGCTTATCTCCGGCCATATGCCCCTCTTTGAACAATAAAAAACCCGCCGAAGCGGGTTTTATCATTTACTTTCTCACCTACAAGCTTCTTTGCCGACGTAATCCGTTATAGATTCGGCAATAATCGGCGACATGTGGTCATCAGGTTGTGAGCTACTCATTTGCTCTAGCGTCTCTCCAGAGCCAAGATACTTAAAAGTGTTATCTTTGCATGAGTACATTCTCTTTGAATAGGTTACCCCTGATTTCCCTTCTCTTTTTGTAATTATCGTTACAAAGTCGTTGTTTACATCCTTTTCAAGAACGGTGTAGTTAGCAGAAGAATCTGTTGGTACAGAGAATGGATATTCAGCAGCCACAGCACAAGATGAAGCAATCATGAATATTAATGATGCTAATTTTTTCACTTAGAATTACCTCCGTTACATTTCCTGACATGCTATCAAAAAGCGATCACATATCAACCAACGAGAGGTGAACTTGCGGGGGATTGCGCATTCGACTTTGAATTCGCCATACGCTTAGCCTTCCTGGCCAGATACTCATCAGCAACTTGATCGTACTCTTCGCGAGTAAAACCTTTCTGCTCAGGATATTTAGTTGCCAGGAGCATCTGAAATTTGGTCATCGTCAGATTTCCAGCTTCCTGCTCAGCCATGCCGAAATGCGCCTGTGCGGCCACGATGTAATCGACCGCGCGAAACTCTGTGCTGGTCTCCCCGTTTTCATGCCGCTGGAGTCTGCGCACCTTAGCCTTGCCGATAACGCCATGAGTTATCAGTGACTGCGCAATCAGCAACATGTCAGATTCAGGCAGCGCGCCTTTGCGAATCTTGAATGTGCGCCCGCTGCCTTTAGAGGGATGGAATACGCCGGTCAGCGCGCCAGCGTCTTTGTCGCAGCAGGCATTCAGAACAATCACTGAAGCGAGAAACGCCTTGCGGCCGTAACTGGTGCTTTTGATGTGGCTGATGAGCCATTGCGGAACGTATCCGTAAGCCTCAACGGCTCGATTCACCAGGCTGGTTACTTCATCGTTGTGCAAGTCGTAAAACACCTGAACAATTTCTTCTGGCTCACCAATGCGTGACATGTTCACAAATGACGGCCGGAAGAAGTAATCCTCACCATCAACACTGATGAGGCACTCGCCAATCTCTTTAAGCGGGGTATTCACCGGTAAAGCCTCCACGCTTTTCTTCTCTCGGTTCTCGGCAGGCCATCAAAAGCCTTTTCTACGGGCATCTCGTCGGCATGGTCTACGAGCGAGTAGCAAGGGTAAATAACATCCCTTCCCCATGCGTCGCCGAGGGCATAATCTGCCGGCTTTCGCTGGCTCCAGTTCATCAGGATGCGGTTAATTCCACTGGCTGGCAGCGCATAGCAGACGCCGTGAATCAGTCTGTTCAGGGTGATGTAATCAGCGCGGCACTTGTCAGTTGCGATAAGGCATTCAGCAATCTGTTGCTGATACTGCGGCGGGCGACCAGTGCCGAGGTAAAAACTGATTAGCTCATCAGGGAATCTGGCGCACCATTCAGCCGCAAGACCTGCAAAGCCATCCACCGGCTGGGCGTCATCTTCCAGCACGACCACTCGCGATGACTGGCTGGCAGCCCACTTAACGGCTCTGAGGTGATTCCAGTTTGCACCGTGGTCGGCATCATCGATAAAAAGCCGCGCATTAAGGCTCTCAGCAAGCCTGTGAGCCTGCTCGGCGCGTCGGTGATGACCTACCACCGCGAATGTTACTTGTGCTGCCACCATGCTGTTTCCTTGCCGATGCCGTTGGTCTTAAACACCGTGTGCACTTTCGGGCCGGTAATCACTCGGTCACCGAACGACTTCGCCACGATGCCGAATGCGATCATGTCGCCAACCGCCCTGGCGGCTCCCTCTTTCTTCCAGAATCGTTCTGACTCGATGCGGTAGTAAAGCCGCACGATGCGGTGAGCAAACTCCATGACATCTTCGCGTAACCCGCCAAGCAATCCGGCGTTCAGCATGGTGTCACTGGCGTACTGCTTCAGGAATGACTGATACACGCGCTCAGGATGATTATTGATGGCCCACTCATCGGAATATGTCTTTGGTTCAGAGCCGACATAAATCACGCCCGGATGCATCTCACTCCACGGCTCGCGAAGCATCTCGACATCTGTCCCGTCGGTGCACCAGACGAACCGATATTCAGGATGGTCTCGAAGGTGCTGCCAGAGGTGCAGCCAGCGCTGGAAGTAAACATTCATATCAACGACAGGTACGCGTACCGTTGTCTGACCTGGTGGGGAATATTCGAACTCGTCAGCGAGAATTATCGCGTTGGCACCTTTAATCGATTCTGACCATCTGGCGACAAGAGACTGCTCTGGCTTCATCCTGGTTCCTCGCTGCGGGTCAGGATGACTGGTCAGCAAGGTTGTGATGACAGCATTACGCTGCTTTCTGTATGGTGCCCATCCGGTATAGCCAGTATCCCGGCGCTCGTTGTGAATTTTTACGTTGTTGCTGACCTGACGCTCGCGCTCTGGCTTGGGTACTGAGCGCTCTACCGACTCATGCTCATCCAGTGAGTAAATCAGCTTCTCAGAGCCAATAACGTCGGCATATGCCCATGAGGTAAGCCCAGCATTATGAATTCGCAGTGCGAGGTCTGAATGCTCGTACATTCCGCGCCCGTAAACCGGGTCGAACCCGCCGACCCTTTCAATCGCACTGCGGTGGTAATAGAGCATCACGCCGCGCTGGCCGGTGTAGGCGATGTGTTTTTCATCGCGGTACAGGACTGAAAGGTCATTCAGCTTGCGTGGGCCAGCCAGGTCGAGAAACTGATATGCCAGATGAGGCTCAGGAGACTCGATATACGGAATATGCCAGCCATCTGCAATCGGCCATGCGTCATCGTCCCACAGAAACAGATGCTCACAACCGGCATCAATCAGGGCTTCAATGCTGGCGTTTTTGGATGCCACGATGCCCTGAGATTGTTCGTGACGGATAAGCCTTGCGTATTCTGGTGCTGCGGCGGCCGGCACCGAGCCATCATCGACAATCACAACCACTGCGCCGGGCGGCAGATGTTTCTGGTGCTGCTCAAGAGCGCGCGCCAGTACGTCGGGGCGGTTATGGGTGGTGATGGCAATACCAATGCCAGATGAGCGCGCCGACGCTGGCTCGTAGGGAATTCCGTTTATCAGAACCTGCATATCTCTTTCTCAGAAAGGGGGCTTGCGCCCCGCAGTGTTTTAGCTGGAAGGTTCGGAGGTATCAGTAACCTGCACGGTGCTGGAGTCACCCACTTTGAACTCGGTGGTGAAGGTCACGATATCGTTGGTGCCACCGTCAGAGCTGAGGGCGGTGATAACCATGTAACCCTGAAAGGTCACCGGACCGTATTCCATGCGAACCCAGATGCCAGGCTGTCGCTTGGCCTTAAGCTCGGTAGCGAAGTACTTGATGAAACGACCGATACCGTACTGGTCGAGCTTGTCGTTTTTGCGCACCTCACCTTCAAAGCTGATGGTGAAGTCGGAGTTTGTGGTGATGCTCTCGACAAAGCCGCCGCCATCGTCAGCATCACTGGTCACGGTGTTCGGGCTGAAGTCGAACCCTTTTGACGTACCGGCGGCCAGCGCTTTAAATTCCGATTCAAGCGGCACGGTGTCCGGGCAGCCGTCGGCAACTTCAAGCACAATAGCGCCACCGAACAAGCGTTCGTTGCTGGTTGGGCAATTAGCCATGTTACTTCCTCTTTGACGTTTAATTACTCGCCGTAGGTGGCGACGAATTGAAGCCGATAGACAAGGCGTCCCTCGGTTGTAAGAACTGGTGCGGGCATAGAGCCCATATTCTGGAGATAACCGACGCAATCATCGATCATGGGGTTTTGCTGGACGTAATCGACTATCTGCTGCACGCGCTCATCGACAAAAGCATTGCCACCTTTTGCGCCGATAACGTCGACCAGGATGTACTGCTCATTGCCGAGGCCATTGCGGATATTACTGCCGCCATTTGGACGAAACACCATGAACCGGTCAGATTCCGTTCCTGAGTCGGTCCACATCAGCAACTGAACCTTAAAGCCATCCGTCAGGCCAGCATTCATGAAGTAGTTACGCACGCGCGTATGCATTGGCGGATTCATAGTGACAGCTCCTGCTTCATAACCCTGTCGATTTGCTCTCGGGTGTCCTCAAAGCCCTTGGTAAGGAACTCTTTGCGGGCTGTGGCGCGGCGGAAGGTTTGCGGAACATTCGGATCGTGAACATAAACCGCATAGTTGGCCGAGTAGCCCACCCTGCCGGTTACCTTTGTGCCGTTAGCGTCAATCTCCCGGAACTGGCTGTTCAGAAGCGTTGATGTGTCGATTGGGGTGTATAACGCCGCCTGAGCCCCGCCGATTAGCAGCGCTGACTGCACGGCCCTGACGACCTTGCGCCCCTGCACGTCATTAATCAGCGCGTCCAGATTGGCTTTCGCCTGGGCAATGCCGCGAACTTTACCAGCCATATCAGACTCCTGTTATGATGGCGTAGTCGTCGGCGATGCGCTCGAAGGTGTCTTCATAGCGAAGCACCTGCTGAACCTCATCAGCTCCGGCTTCTTTCGGGTCAGCCAGGTCGGAAATGCCAATCAGCACATAATCGCCAGCCTTAGCCAGTGCGTACTCAGTCCAGATTGTGTTTTTCGCAACGATTTCTGAACCAATACCGCCGATGCGCTTGCTCAGGCCGCCTTCATAGCCGCAAAGAATCTGCTCAGGCGCTGCATAACCGAGCGGGTCGCCGTAGTCGTCCTGACCATCAAGCTTGCGCCAGATTGTCGCTGTCGCGGTGTATGACCAGTTAGCTACTGAGCTCATAGGTGGTAATCCTCATACTCCCACGGCTCCTCGTCGGGATTTTTAGGCTTCTGCTCTTTCTCACCCATTAGCAGCCTCCTACGACATCAAAGAAGCCAACGCGACTACCCACATCTATCGGCAGCGATGCCGTGCATCCGCTCTTATCCAGTGACAGAAGAGCGTCACGCATCGAACGTACATCGCCGGTATAGTCGAATGACCGCGACGCCCCTGAAGGCGCTGACTGCGATTTAATGCGCTGACTGTATGCCGTTAAGGCCATGAGAGAGACGGCATAGACCTGAATCAGCACGACGTCACATTCGTCGTAGCCAGACGCCTCCAGGCACTGCTCAATGCTGCTGAGCTTGCAGAGATATGCGTTGATGATGAAATCAGGGATGGAGTAACCGAGGGATGACAGCTGCTGTTTAACCTGCGCTGCTGTGATTGGCGTGATAGCCATGGTCACTCCTTATCTTTGGGTTTCCGCCCGCGCTTGGGTGTGGCGACTTCCAGCTGGCGCTCTTCCAGGTACTCGGCCAGCCCGGCATTAACCCAGCGTTCGGCGATTGAATCGGCAACCTCTACCTCAGAGCCAATCTCCAGCTTCTGGAAATTGGCACCGGCAAAAAGGTTTGATGAGATAACTTTTACCAGTGCCATATCGCTTCCTTAGCTGGTCGCTTCGCCGGTGGCGTGAACCACGGAGTAGTGACCGTTGATGTCGGTTTTGACCATCAGGCCCATTGCGCCCCAGGTGCGCCAGATGTAATCGCTGTTGTAGAACGGACGCGGGTCGGCAACGGTGCCGATGGCCTGACCTACAATCGGAGCAACTACGCCAGCCTGCAGCGGAACAATCAGGATTTCGTTACCCTGAAGTTTCGCATCTTCTTTGATAGCTGCGATGCCGGTCAGGGTCAGGAGTTCCTGCAGCACGGTGCGAGACTGGAAGTTGTCGCTGTAATACTGCTCCCAGTTGGAGATGATTTCAGATGACACATACCAGGTCTGCTGGCCGTACTGGTAGTTGCCAAGCTTCAGCACATCGCGCAGACGGATTGATTCGGCGCGCATGGCTTTCGGGTCGGTGCTGGTCGCCATGTTAACGTTCAGAGTCACCTGAGCGACACGCTCATCAGCGCGGAAGCCCTTCCAGGTCAGGCCGTCGAATACTGCGTAGTTACCAGCCTCGTCGCGGTAGCCGTCCCACATATAGTCAACGTACTGACGCTGAACATCTTCCACGGAGCCACGCTGAGCGTCAGCCTGAGACTGAAGGGCCGACGGGCTGTTGAAGATTGGGTCACGCCAGTTGAACTTGAAGCCGGAATCGTGGATCGGAACCATCGTGCCGTCGAAGGTATAGACGCGAGCATCGAGTGCTTCGCCAATCTGGCCGGACATTGATGTGTGTGCCCAACCACGACCGCCGGTACGGGCGTAGTCGTAACGGGATTGCTCGATACGTACAGAGCGGGAAAGCGGCATCAGGTCGTTCAGCAGCGTGAACTGCGTGTTCGGCTCGAACTGCTGCAGCACGGTAGTATCAAAAGCGCGATACAGGCGACGGATATCGTCTACTGCGTTAACAGCATCAAGGCGACCGCTGTCTTCACGGATACCCTGAGCACGCCCCAGAAAATCAGCAACCGCCTGGGCGGTAGCGTTACGTTCGGCCTGCAGCGCGCGGAACTGAGCCTGGTTTACTTCCAGGTTGCCAGTCTTCTCGCCAAGTGATTTGGAATATACAAACATTAATCGGTCTCCTTACTTGACCACTACGCGCAGCAGGTCGCCTGCAGCAACAGTTGTCGCTTTGTCTTCTTCCACGAACAGGACTGCGGATGCAGTGCCGCCGGAAGTGACGCGACCGTTAGAGATAGCCAGTGCCTGGCCTTTGTTATAGGTGCCGGCAGCAGCGCGAACGTTCAGGAACATGCCAGGCAGTAACTGAATGCCGACGACCAGCTCGTTAGCAGGAATGACGTCATCGACGCCCATGCAGCGCAGATAGTCATAGTTCGCCACATACAGCACAGCGCTTTCGCCGCCGTTGGTGGATGCGGTGAATTTGCCGTTGGTGAATACGCCGATGGTGCCCGGCTGAGTCGCTGCGGCTGCCCCGCCTTCGCGGTTCAGAAGCGGGTTCGGGAATACGCCACCCGCGTGAATTACGTGTTTACCGTCTTTAGCCATTTTTATTACTCCGGCATCTCAGAGAAGGGTTTATCGGTGGAATGGTTGAATGCGCCGGACAGGCTGCGAGTGGTTGCGCACTGTGCATACAGGCCATCCAGAGCCGCGCCGTCGAGGGCATTAACTGCCATGTCGTCGAGCTTGAACTTGGCTTTAACCGCTTCGCGCTTGGTCGCTTTTTCCTGGTCGGCGTTAGCGGTCAGGCCGGATTCGATAGAGCTCAGCTTGTCGGCAAACGGCTTAAACCATGCCGGGGCTTCTTCGCTGTTGGTGGCTTTGTCTTTGGCTGCCTTTTCTTCAGCCTCTTTCTTCTCGCGAGCGGCCTTTTCTTCCGGCGTCTCACCTTTAGAAGCTGCTTTCTCAACAGCCATCTGGTTGAACGCATCCAGCAGCTCAGCTTCTGATTTGCCTTCTGTCGGCTTACCAGCGGCTTTCAGCGCATTGATAATCATGTCTTTCATCGGATCTCTTTCTCCGTTGGTTTTAATTTCGTACTCAGGTGGTTTGCGCACGACTTCTACAGGTTCGCCGACGAATTGAGCCTTGCCGTCATCGTCGATGAGGTACTTCTGTTTGAAATATTTATCTGCATCCCGATAAACGAAGGAGTCCGGCCATACGCTTTCCGGCCATACCCAATCATCGTTGTCGCGACCCTCACGGAGCTTGTCGCTAATAGCCCGCTGGATATCGTCGAATGAGAAATTTGATGCGTTTGTGAAGAAGAATTTGGTCTTGTTAAGCAGCCCTTCCCTGGTGCAGTTCGATGCCTGCGCGAGGTCTGCGTTTTCTACGCTCACTTCCTGTTGGGAGTTATCCGCGTTAACAAAGATGCCAACGCCTTCTTCGGGGGTTGCGGCTCCCGGTTCATCGAGAAGGATTGCCACATGGTCGAATTGCATGTTGCGGGCGACCCATGAGTAGCTCTTGCCCTTCGACTTGCCGCTGTTCTGCTCGCGGCGCAGAAGAAGCCCGGTAGATACGTGAATCGGCTCGGCGTTTGAGTTGGCTTGCAGCTCATCAAGCCGCTGGATAAGGCGCTTGCCCTTCTCGCTCGACTGCGCGATGCGCTTGTTGACCTTCATGTCCATAACGACGCGATCGCCGTCTTTGCGGACGTTCTCAGCCCATGCGCCGACGTGAAACTGGTTAACTGCTCGCGGGTTGGTGGCGCTGACGTGCTCGTTGCCAATTTTCGGATGCCCGAAAGGCATCGGGTTGCCTTCGAGCGTTTTAAAGCTCTTGTTAATCTCCTCAGCCGGATACAACCCACCATTCATGACAACGTCATCCACGACAGGCACGACGCCACGAATGACGATATGTTCGTCACCGTCGATGGTTTCAGTTGAGATGTTTGAAGAGTTGATGGCGAGGCTTTTTACATGAATACTGTTGAGTCTCATGTTTTACCTTTCTGGGATATAAAAATGAAAAAAGTGATATTTGCTGCTCTGCTCTCCGTTAGCAGCGTATGTAATGCCGGTTTTTTGACGGGGAATGATCTCTATACGAAATATCAGGCGTATACCCGTACCGATAACGGATCCGCCTCAAGCGCCGATTATGAATTAGCTAATGAATATTTGGGTTATGTCGCTGGCGTATGGGACACAATGAGAGACACTTCTATATGCCCTAAGGGAACCGTAACAAGAGGTCAAATATCAGATATTGTTGGTCAGGGGCTGAAGAATAATCCTCAGGATCGGGCAGACCCTGGAGCTAGATTGGTGCTTGGTTATTTAATGAAAGCTTTCCCCTGTTCATAGGGCTCATGGTATCCCACTCCATTTTTGGCGCTCTTTAGATAACTTTTCGGCCAGACCTTCGTTAAATAGGGCTCCGTCATCATTAAGTAACACGGGGATCTGGCTGCAATAGCAGTTGTACCGGTTTCCATTCTGAGCATAGAAAGCCTCCACTTCTTCCGTTGTGAAGGTCTTCCCGTGGCGCGCAGCGTGCCATGGCCTCGTCGTCGATTTCAGGGCCGATATCCACAGCAGCGCAGTGTTAAGCCCCAATCGCTCCTTCGACCATTCTGCTTCTGACCACTGAGCCTGCCTTAACGCTCCTACCTGCTCCGTCTGCGCTATCGTTTTGGCGCGGCTCATCGAAACATCCAGGCGCTTGCTAATCAGACTGGCTGTTTCTCGCGGGTTAACGCCCCGGCCTATCGCATCAGCGACGATGTTCGACAGGTCAGCGCGGGCAGCATCAGTGATTCCCCGCCATTCGCTGTAGGTCGAGATATAAGCCGCTGCCACCTGATTTTGATACGCCGGACTGCTTAGTAACTGCTGAAGCGTCGTTGACTGCTCATAGATTGCTGACTGCGCCGAAAGATTCGTGAAAGCCTGCAACGTGCCGCGCTGATACTCATCAGTAACGTACTGAAGCGCCCAAAGGTTGTTACTCCCTCCCTCCAGGAGATAATCGTCCAGAATCGTTTCTATGCGCAGCAGCAGGTCAGACAGTTGCTGTGGCGACATATCATAGATGAATGTGCCAGCGTTCACCTGGTAGAGCGTGTCAGGCTTGCTGCCGTCTCTCGCCAGGATGTAACCGTAGAGAGAATTGCCACTGCGCTCCCTGCCGACCAGATACGCATCGAGCAACTGCTTCAGCGCCAGTTTTATCTGGTAATAGCGATTCTCGATATCCCGGAACATCCGGTTAACCGGTCGGTATGACTGCGTGGGGTCGGCTTTATTGCGCGGAATTATCGGGCTGCCCGGTCGTTGTCGGTTGTTCAATTGGGTCACCTGTCAGCGGGTCTGTAGTCGCGGTGCCGGCAGGCTCCTCTGGTTCACTGATTGGCTCAAGCTCACCGACAGCACGGATTTCATTCTCAGTAATCGCTGGAGTGCCGTATGCCTGCTGAGTGTCTTTAGCCACGGCTGCCATCGCCTGCATATTTGCGATCTTCTCTTTTTCACTCGGCGCGAGTAAATCAGACCATGCGAGCGTGACCTCGCCAGATGCCGGCGGGTCGATGACGCCAATCTCCCAGAAGCGCTCAATGACGCGGGTGATGAAGTCGGACATGAAGCCCCAGCGACGACCATTGCAGCGCTTGGCCCAATCAGTTTTGTCCTCATCTGAAGCAAGACGCCCGGTCTGCTGACCAAAGAGAATGGTGAACGGACACTGAATCGTCGCGGCAAACTCGTTAGCTGCTACTGTCCATGTAGGAGTCGGGTCAGCGGCTGCGACTGACAGGACAGACGGCGCGCCAGCCTGCATGACCAGTGCCGAATCCGTACCGCGGTTCATTCTGGAAATCTTGTCATTCAACGCGTCGCCGAGGTCTTTGAACCCTGCTTTCTCGGCCTGCGCTTGAAGGTTTTGCATGTCTGTGTCTTTGTCGAACGCAATCCCAAGCTGGCGACTTGCGTTCTTCAGGAAGCCTTCAGCGCTACCACCTGACGTTTTCTCAATGTCCAGCAGCTTGTTGTACCCGGCGCGCAACAGTGGAATGCCGGAGAGCATATTCTCATCTTCGGCACCTTCACACAGGATAATGACGCGGCTCGGGTGAACCTGAACGCTACGCACAGGCCCATATGTTCCGTCATCGCCTACTGGCTGCTCATTGAAGTTGTACATCACGGGCTGGCCGTAGGTTTCCGACATTGTATCTGTGTCGAAATTACCTGGTTTAATCTGCGCTTCCCATGCAGGGATAAGCTTAACAATTGCCTTGAGGCGTTCGGTGCCAAGAGACCTGATGTAGGCATCATTGATTGGCTCTTTCCATTCGCGGCCATCCTTAACCTGAATTAACAGGGCTGAGTAGCGCCCCACGAGATTACGGCGGTCTGCGTCTTTCAGCTTCGCCCAATGGCGCTTGAGAAGCTTCTCAACGGTGCGCTCCCATTCAGTGGTCTCGCCAGACTCATCCTTCTCTTCGCCGTCGATGATGGTGGGATTATCGACCCAGCAGGATTCCAGAAGCTTATGCACCGCTGCATGAGCTACAGCATTACGCTCATAAGCACGATAGTACTGGTCGAAACCTACCTCGCTCGGATATCCGAACTCATCCCACAGCTTGGTGCGCTTGGTGTTGCCGTTCTGTCCATTGGCGTACAGCATTCGTTGCCGCCCTATCGCATCAGCAAGGGCGTTCACGAGGAATGAAACCTCGCCTTGTTGTTCACTCACTGATGAGCTCCTTAGAAGAAGATTGCGCCTTTAGACTGGCCGCTTAATTCGGTCATCGCCCATACCAGCGCATCGAGACGGTCGGGTGACTTTTTGGAGGTGGTTGGCACGTACTCCATCTGCTGGTTTTCCAGTTGATAGAGATTGCCGCGGTGGGCTACGCGACCCTGTGCATACAGAGCGGATATTGGCTCTGCTCGCGCGAACTTACCCTTGCTCGCATGGACGCGGATAATTCGGTCTTTGAACCCGGCATTGCGGAGCGTATCCTCTGCCATGTCACCGCCCTGGTTGGTTTCAATCACAATAGCGTCGGCGTCATGTTGCTTGTAAGCGTCCATCGCCCGAGTCGCCCAACCGTTAGGGGAATATTTACCGCTGTAGTCGCCGTCGGCTGAATACTGTCGCTTATCTCCTGCACCGTATGAGCTTGCGGCCACAATCCCCGTTTCATCGCTCTCTTCGCTGTTGGTGGCTTGCGGGTCGATAGCGATAACCGTTCTGGATAGCTGCTCGGTGATGTTCAGGGCGCGCGCTGCTGCAATCATCTGCTCAGTCCACAGCGCGCCTTCTGCGTTGAACCTGCGGGGGTTCTGCATGTACTGCGCTTCTGCCGTTCGGCGATGAGAGAACAGCGCTGTGCGGTGGCTCTCGTTGTGCTTGAACGGCCAGAGCCAGCCATCAGGCAAGCCGTGCTCAATCGGTATGGCGTGACTGTTGTCCGGGTACTGCTCCTGATAGGAGCGGCTATTGTCGATGATTACCGGCAGGTTCAGATGGTGCCACATCTCACCACTACCACCCCGCAACAGATACCCGCTAAGGTCGTGATAGTGGATGCGCTGCATGATGACTATCATCGGCGTGGTTTCGATAGCCAGACGCGATTTAATCGTCTCGTTGAAGCGACTGTTTACGCCGTCACGAACCGTTTCGGAATAGGCGTCATCGGGTTTAACCGGATCATCGATAATCAGCGCGCCCTGCCAGCCTGGCTCCATATGGCCAGCTCGGAAGCCTGTTACCTGACCAGCTGACGATGAGGCATACACACCGCCGCCATACTCCGTCCACCACATCGCCTTACTGTCAGCATCGTCGCGCAGCTCCATAGGCCACATCGCCTGGTAGGCTTGCGACTTAATCATGCTGCGTGCTGTGGATGAGTTCAGAAGCGCGAGGTTGTGCGAGTAGGACAGGTGCATGAAACGGGCGCGCTTATTCAGTGCCAGCCCACGCCCCATCATGTTGATGGTTGCCAGCTCTGTTTTCGTGTAGCCAGGTGGAACGTTGATGATCAGCCGGTTAATCTCACCATCTATCACTCTGTCCAGCGTTTGCTGAATAACCTTGTGGTGAGGTGCCACTATCATCTTGCCGCCAGTGCGCTGCTTGAAGAAGTAGCGGGCAAAGTAAAGCCCGTCAGCTTCGCACATGCTGGCACGGATAGAATCGTCAGCAGTCGTCATTCTCCATCACCCGCTTAATATCGTCAGGCGACATAGTGACTACCCGAACCGGGCCGCCACCCTGACCTGTTAGTTCCACGACCTGCTTATCAAGCCCGGTGAGCTTAGCCTTGCCCATTGTTGCAGCTACAGCAGCTGATGATTGAGGCGTTTCGGCGCTTAATGCTTTCTGGCGAGCCTCTTCCAGCTCAGCCAATAGAGAATCAATAGTTACGTTATGGCGCTGCCTAATCTCTCCCTGAAGCTCCTTGAGTCTTAGGGCGATCTTAGGGTTATCCTTTAAATTGCTGGCTTGAACATGTACCGCTTCCGGCTTCATCTTGTCAGCAGCATACGCCGTCCGATAAGCCTCTGAAGCATTACCCGTTTCGATGTATGCCTGACAGAAAGCCTCTTGCTTAATTGTCAGACCTGCCATATTCATTCCTTATGATGTTTGTTCTTCGGCTTCAGGCTCAGGAACGTATTCCATCTCCTGCACATTATCAGGCGCCAGGTATACCCATGAGCCGTCTTCGCGAGCGATGCCGATGAAGCCGTTGATAATCTCTGGCTGAGATCGCTTCATCAGACCTTCATGCGTTTCGCCTGTTTTGGTTTTGACTGTGATGCGGTAGGTTTCAGCCATGTTTACTCCAATAAAAAAACCGCCCGGAGGGGGCGGTTATGGGTCACTCGATTGGCTGTATCCAATGAGCTATTTCGATTCCATTTTTATAAAAGGCTCGATAGATGCCAATAGGTTTATCTGGTTCTTTAATGTGCGGGTCTACAGAGAAGTCAATGACTCGGTCGTGTAGGTGAAAATTATTCAGGTCGCTTTCGTAAATTATCTGATTATCTTCGAATCTCATCGCAGTATCCTAATCCAGCGCCATTTGAATAATTATACCATTATCTAGCCCACTGGCAGCTGGTATTTTTTGTAATGGAGAGCCGTTGTGAAAGAGGCTCTCACCTCTTCTTAAGCTGCCTGGTCATCAAGCTTGTGGCCTGCCAGTAATGAGGCGATCCATTGAATGCCACGCGGAGTGAACTTGGCCTGAGTGAAGGCATGGCCGTTGTTCTGGTTCTCTCCGGTTTTCATGGTGAAGCGGCCGGCATCGAGATGCTGAGCATAGGGCGTCAGTTTTCCGGCCAGGCGATACATAATGCCCTGCTCTATCAGGAACAACCGGAAGTCCGTTTCTTTCACCTTCAGAAGTTTCGCTGCCTCACGGAATCCCATAGCTCCGGTTGCCTCGACGTAGTGATCAACGAATTCGACTTTAGGCGCGGCAATAGCGAGCTTGTTTTCCAGTTCCGCTTTCTGCTCTGCAAGGTCTGCCGCCAGGCGCAACGCTTCCGGCAGGCTCTGCGGTATTCTCACTGGCTGACTAAGTTGGGTTTCAAGTTCCTGCCAGCGATCAACCAGGCGGGCGGTAAACTCAGGAGAAAGCTGAGCAACGACAATAATACTGTCACGCTTACCCTGCTCACCTTCAAACACATAAACACTCACTGGACGGCCCGCCGTGGGCTTTTCCTCAATTTGAGGAGAAGCAATAGTGCCCCGCTCAATAAGGCTTTCTATAGTGCGCTTAACGTTATCGTGCCGCTTTTCTACCAACTCAGCGATTTCAATGCTGGTCATTACTAACGGATGGTCATTTACGGGATATTGCATAGGTTGGTGCTCCTATAGAGAAACAAGCCTGTCGCACAGATTAAGCCGTCCCCTAAGACGCACCATTTACGGATAATCTCAGGCTTGCTTTTCTGTAGGCTTAGGGATTGATGTTTGCGCGTGCGAAGCGCATAAAAAAGCCCCGCACAGTGGCGAGGCTGATATTGCTTTGTTGCTGATGGTGAATCTTCGTGTGGGTTGTCACGATTGAAGGTGTATCAGTTCACCACTGAATGGCTAGTCGTTATGCCCACAGAAGGAATGGCATCAGCAGGCTCACTAGTTTGAAATCTTTGGGCGCTATTGGTTAACTCTGCCTGGAAAGGCAGGACAGATAGAGGCAATAAGACGATTGCTCTGCGTGTACGTGTACAAATCAGAATTTTATGTATAAGTATATCTGGATAATTCTTATAAAATAGACCGCCGCTTGATATACAGGCTATATAGACCAGGATTAGTTCCATCTTGTTGATGGAGTGGCTCCTAAAAACAAGCACCGTGAAATATCAGGGACGAAAAACAAAAAGACAGGAACGTCGTATAAATATCCAAGATAAAAGCACCAGGGAAACCGAATCAACGCTGCGTTATAGATAATAATAAAAGAAGTATCGATCCTGTCGTCGCCCCAGTCATGGGGCTTTTTTTTACTTCAAACACTGCTGCCGGATGTAGTCCTGCAGGACTCTCAGGGATGCTTGGTCACTGATGATTCCGGCTCGGATACTGAGAACGTTTCGTCCAGCAACGTCAGAGAGTTCGACGGTGGCATCATTGCCCATGCCGGAGGTGCCGGAGGTTTTGGTTGTTGCTGACACAGGGCAGCTTCCTTTGACGCGCACCCGGCCACCATTATCGAGACGCTTACGCAAAGCATCATTTTCAGCATTCGCATCGGCAAGTTCCTGTGTGTATTTGGCATCGAGCGCGGCGACATCGCGCTGGCGAGTCTGCATATCGGCGATGGTGTCTTTAGCCAGATTTAATTCACGATTAACTTCGGTTAAAGATGCCTCTGTTTTTGTGAGCGCTGACCGGTAATGGCTGGCGATGACAATGGCGATTGCCAGCAGCAGAGACATCACGGCGAAAAGGATGAGCTTCCAGTTAAAGGTCATTTTCGCTTTCCGCCAGGCACATAGAGCGCTCCATCTCCCGCCGGTTCTGCAATCCCTTCCACTTCATACCACCTGCGTAAACCCACCGGCGCATTTCTTCACACGCCCCTTCCTGGTCGCCTTTATTGAGCTTGCGTAGCAGCGTCGATTTGGCGAATGCATCACTACCAACGTTGAACACGAAGCTGTAAAGCGAGGCGCGCTGGTATTCGTTCAGCGGAACCTTAACAAGTTTGTCTACAGTGGCTTTGGCCGGTTGCAGGTCTTTCCAAAGGAGGCGATCGCACTCCTTGTCGGTGTAGGTCTTGCCGCGAATGATGTCGTTGCCAGTGTGGCCGTCGCAGACAGTCCAGACGCCAGCCACATCTTTGTAGGCTTCGTACTTGCGGCCCTCTACGCCATCCTTGCCACCAATGAATATCGTGGCGATGACCATCGAGCCTGCACCCGCCGCGGCAATCAGTTTGTTTCTCAGTGAGGACGGGATAGCCATCGTTAGTCCTCCTTTGATAACTGCCCGGCTGCGGAAGGCCATCGCTCATACGCCTGAATCTGCGCCAGCGTGGTTTTGCGTTTGTAATACCAGTTGATACCGAACGTCAGTAGCGCCACGACAATACCGGCGATTACACCTACTGCGCTCCACTCATCAGGACTTAGCCGGGTTAGCAACCCATTAGCCACCGTCCCGGCAGATGCGCCATAAGCTGCGCCAGAAGCTAATTTGCTCATATGTGACATCTCACACCTCTCCATCAGGGGAAGTGCTGTGGTGTAGTTAGGAAAGGCCAGCAAGGCAAATGATGTGAGGGTTCATCTGTGATTGATTGCCTGTGGCCTAATACGAAAAAGACCCGCCGAAGCGAGCCTTAAATATTTGGAGTGATTTGTTTGTGGTGGCCGGTGCTGAACTCCGGCATATCGGTCCCGGCGACAAGCAGCTTTACCTGTCTGGTGAACTCGCCTCGTGTACCGAAAGGGCATTTCTTTCCGCGCATCAGCCTGCGCATTCACCACAACGGAAAGCTGCCTGTTTCACAACACGAACGCCCCGCGTAGCGGTTCAATCGTCAAGCAGCTTACCTGTTGTGCGCCCATTATTAATCACACCGGGCCAGTGCGCCGAATTAGTTGATGAGGAATCGGAAGACCTCACTGGTGTTTGGCCGTTAGGCTACTGCCAGGA